>ERZ1066127.131-NODE-131-length-48869-cov-11.589995_pt1 | contig 48869 bp, 46 predicted proteins | sample MGYA00382774_ERZ1066127 | MGnify/ENA primary metagenome ERZ1066127 (study PRJEB33369, sample SAMEA5778357) | biofilm metagenome | biome: Industrial cooling water; feature: Water cooling tower basin; material: Biofilm | place: United Arab Emirates | collected...
CAAAATGCCGCAAAAAACAAAGCCGCCTCTGAATTTTACTTCAGGGACGGCCTCTGTTTAACTCATTTGAATGCTTCGTTCAATGAAGGCAGTCAATGCCTGACCTTTCAACATGCCTTGTGAGAGCAGGGCCAAATCATATGCCTGGCGCGCGAGCAACTGTTTTTTATCATCGGCAGCATCTGCTACTTTTTGCAAGAATGGATGCGCCGTATTAAGTACCAACTGCTTGGGTTCCTTCATATTGCCACCGAACATGCCTCCTCCTCCTGTCGCTGCCATTTCGTTCATGCGGCGGATAAACTCAGAACGAGTTACCACCACCGGTTGGTCATCGGGCGAGAGGGGAGAAGCACTCACCGAGAATTCGTCTTCTTTGCCTAAGTCTTCAAATAGTGCAATCACCGTTTTTTGCTGTTCATCGCTAAGTAAGGCATGATAGCTTTCATCTTTTTCAACCAGTTTATCAATGGTATCTGCGTCAACACGTTTGAATTGGGTTTTTTCAAGTTTGCTCTCCAGGAAGCTCAGGAAATGACTGTCAATTACACTCCCAAGCTGCAACACACTGTAATTGCGTTTTTCGGCTGCAGCTACGAAGCTATGTTGTGCTTCAGCATCGCTGGTGTACAAAACAATCAATTGATCGTTTTTGTCGGTTTGAACCGCTTTGATGCCTGCTGAAAAGTCTTCCCAAGTGCTGAGTTTGCCGTTAGTTGCTTTGTACAAACAAAACGCCTTGGCACGATCGTAAAACTTTTCATCGCTCAGCATCCCGTACTTCACAAATAGGTCGAGGTTTTCCCACTTACTCTCGAAGTCCTCGCGGTTGTTTTTGAATATTTCATGCAGCTTATCGGCTACTTTTTTACTGATATGGCTGTTGATCTTTTTCACATTGGCGTCGGTTTGTAAAAAAGATCGAGAAACATTCAGCGGAATGTCTGGAGAATCAATCACACCGTGCAACAAGCGGAGGTAGTCGGGTACAATGTCCTCCACTGCATCGGTAATGAATACTTGGCGACTGTAAAGCTGTATTTTGTTTCTATTTGGCTCAAAGTCGGCCTTCAGTTTGGGAAAGAACAACACCCCGGTTAGATTGAACGGATAATCAACATTCAAGTGGATCCAGAAAAGCGGCTTTTCGGCCATCGGGTAGAGGTCTTCGTAGAATTTCTGATAGTCCTCGTCGGTAAGCTCAGTGGGCTTTTTAGTCCACAAAGGTTTGGTTTCATTTACCTGCTCACCTTCGAATTCGATGGCAATAGGTAAGAAGCGACAGTATTTTTTGAGTATCTCTTTTAAACGATAACTGTTGAGGAATTCTTCTGAATCGTCAGCTACGTGCAGAATGATGTCGGTGCCTCGTTCAGTTCTATTTCCTTCACTAATCTCAAAAGAGGTACTGCCATCACAAGTCCAACGAGCAGCTTGTGCACCCTCTTGAAAAGAAAGTGATTGTATTTCAACGGTTTTCGACACCATGAATGCCGAATAAAAGCCCAATCCAAATGCCCCTATCATGTTGTTGAGGTCGGTTTTGTCTTTGTACTTTTCAACAAACTCCGTTGCACCCGAAAAGGCCACTTGGTTGATGTACTTTTCCATTTCATCAGCAGTGAGGCCAATACCCGAATCGCTGATGGTGATGGTTTTGGCATCTTTGTCGAAGCTTACGCGTACTTTCAAATCGCCTAACTCGCCTTTAAATTCACCCATCGAACTCAAAGCTGCTAACTTTTGGCTGGCATCAACCGCATTGCTCACCAGCTCACGCAGAAAAATTTCGTGATTCGAATACAACGATTTCTTAATTATGGGAAAGATGTTCTCGGTATTGACCGAAATGCTACCAGTTCTGTTCATGATGTTTAATTTGATTTCCTAATTTCAAAGGAAGTGCCAATTGAAAAATGCTGTCAAATTGACACGACTTGAGACAAGCTTACCGTTTTTCAGTCAACTCGAGTTGTATTTGGTTTATATCCCAGCTTGCCGGTTAGGAAAGCGAATATGGAAAGTACTACCTTCTTGTGGTATCGACTCTACACTGATATGTCCATTTAAGCGCACCACAGCATCTTTCGTCACATACAAGCCAATGCCCGATCCTGGATTGCGATTAGTGGCACGGTAGAACATGCGAAATATCTTTTCATTGTCTTCAGGCGAAATGCCGATGCCATGATCTTTTACTCGAATATCAACCCAATGCGGATCAACATTGGCAGTAACTATTACTTGCGCATTTTTACCTGCATCTTTATACTTAAAAGCGTTGCTCAGCAAGTTGGTAAGGATGATTTCTAATTTTAACCTGTCGCTAATCAAAGGGGCAACTTGGTGTACATTCACTTCCCATTGCGCATTGATACTTTCAGGGAGCTCATGTATGCAACCTTCAATCATTTCTTTCAACGCTATTGTTTCCAGACTTAATTCAATTCGATTGTTCTTATAGTAGCCGATGATGTTTTTGATAAATTCGTCAAGCCTAAGCACACTTGATTCGATAAGGTCAAAATAATGCCTACTGTTCACAGCGTCATCTTCCATTTTGGCCAATCTAACCACGCCCAATATGCTCATTAAAGGAGAGCGCATGTCGTGTGATGCGCTATAGACAAATTTATCAAGTTCGCTGTAGGCCTTTTCCAGCTCAGTATTTTTGGCAATCAATTGTACCCGCGAATCGTAAATTTCATAGGCATTTTCAACAGCTTGTCTGATTTCATCCTCTCTCCAGGGCTTTTGCAGATACCTAAAAATGTTGCCCAAATTCACCGCACTGATAACTGCCTGTATATCGGTATAACCGGTAAGCAAAATGCGCATGGCAAAGGGCTGACTGTCTTTGATGGATTCGAAAAATTCGATACCTGTTTCTTTGGGCATACGCTGATCTGCAATGATGACAGGGATTTGCTTTTCCAACAAAATCTGGCGAGCCTCTTCAGCACCTTCTGCTAAAAAAATCTCATAATCATTTCGAAATGCGGCTCTAAACGCATAGAGGTTATGCCTTTCATCATCTATGTATAGAACCGCTATTTTTTGTTTGGTCATTAGCTCTGCAATTTGGGGAGGTCTATCTGAAACGTGGTGCCCTCACCAGGATTCGAAAATACATTTATTTGTCCTTTATGCGATTCAATGATGCTATAAACGATGGATAATCCCAATCCCGTTCCTTGGCCTACTGCTTTGGTTGTGAAGAACGGTTCAAAAATTTTCGACCGGATTGATTCAGGAATACCAGGGCCATTGTCGCTAATAGAAATGCGGATAGCATCATTCAAAGCCTTTGTTTGGATGGTGATTTGTCCACGTTTGTCACTTACATTTTCGTGTAAGGCTTGAATGGCATTGTTGGTAATATTCATGATCACTTGGTTAAGTTTACCTGGATAGCACTCTAAGTAAGCGTCTGGATCATAGTCTTTTATCAAATCAATTTTACCTCCCATGCTGCTGTTCAGGAGGATAAGTGTGCTCTCAATACCTTCGTTTATGTTCACCTTTTTAAGGTCGCTTTCATCCAGGCGAGAAAAAATACGTAAGCCTTTCACAATTTCAGCGGTACGCTTTGCACCTTCCTCCATGCCATTCAGTAAAATCCCAATTTCCTCTTTCAAGAATTCGTAATCCAACTCGCGTTGCAATTTTTTGATGTCTAAGAGTTCTTGTTCATGGTTGCCAGGCACTTTGTGTAACAATTCATATTGACTCAAAAGCTCCATCAAATCAGCGAGGTCCCTACGAAGCGGAATGATGTTCGAGGTTACAAAATTGATGGGGTTGTTGATTTCGTGGGCAATACCAGCTGTTAATTGACCAAGAGAGGCCATTTTTTCAGCATTTACCAATTGGGTTTGGGTATTTTTCAAGTTATCGATTGCCAATCCTAACTCAGCATTCGCCTTTTGTAAGGCTTCAGTTCGCTCCTGAACCTTGGCTTCCAATACCAAATTTTGCTCTCTCACGAGCCTTTCGTTCTCGAGCGAAATACGAAGGGCCTCGGCTTGCGATATTTCTTTCTCGCGTTTCAAAATATTGATGCGGTCGGCAAGAGCCACGCTCAGCAAAATTGCTTCCAAGCCAGAGCCCATCAACAGTACGTTTTTAGTAAAAAAGTTGTACGGCAACCAACCAAAGTTGCGCGCCACAAACACAAACATTCCTATCATGAAAAAAGACCATGCGAACAAAAAGAATTTGGCAGTTCGCTGTCCTTTTAAGCTTAATCGTATGGAAAAATAAAGGGCATAAAACGAGAGAATCAAGGCAGCAAAGTCAAGTAAATTATAGCTTAATTGTCTCCACCCCAAGAGAAACACCAAAGGAGCAAGGATGTATAACCCTTCGAAAAATCGCAATCCATAATCAATACGCGGCAGTTGATTTTTGATTTGCAAGAAAATGCGGGCAAACTGGATGGCACCAATACCTGTCAGTGTACTGAATAGAACCACCGATAAGTGGTTGAGGTATGGATTGTTTGGTAAAAGGTATTTGAAGGTGTAGCCTTGCAGAGAGGCTTGTGCCATGGCTATACCAGCGATATATACAATATAAAATAGGTATGCTTTGTCGCGAATGCTGATGTACAAGAACAAATTGTAAAAAAACATCACCAGCATGATGCCAAAATATAAACCAGCAAATAGATCGGTCTTGTAGTTGTTGGTCAAAATCTGTTTGCGGGGACCAACGAGTAAGGGGATACTCATTTGTTCAAGTCCGCGCACCCTCAAGAAAATCGTTAAATTTTCACCAAGCTTGGCCTCAAATGGTACGATAAAATGTTGGTGATCGAATAGTCGTTTGCTGAATGGGTAAACATCACCAAATCGATAACTCTTGGTGCCGTTTAAGCCAAGAATGTGCACGTCAAGTGTATCTAACTGTGTATTGCTGGCTTCCAGGGCTAACAACGAATCTTGAGTTCCATTCAGCAAATTGATACGTAACCAAAATGCTGCGTTTGAATATTGTAAATTAGGTACTTCACCTGTAAACCTGACGAATTTGTTTTGTTTAGCTAGGACTTCGTTTAAGGTGAGTTGGCCCGAGGGATCTTCTAAAATGGCAATCGATTCGCCTCGAATGACTACAGGCGTGCCATCTAAAACCTGAATAACTTTGGCTATGGCCCCAGCGCTAAAGGCTAAAAGGAGTGCCAAACAGATTAAACTAGCTCGGAATTTCATTGTTTACCTAATTTAAATTCATCAGGTTTGATGTTTTTGATTTCAAGGTCGTAATGTATGCTAACCTCTATATTCCTGATCGGAGAAACCTCGGTGTAAACTTGCTTCAGGTTTTTACGAATGTTGAATATTCTCTCTTGCTCTGAATGCTCAGCCTGGGTAATGGTCAATGCATCTTCTAATAGGACGATTGTTGCAAGTAAGTCGAGTTTGGGATAGTAGAACGTACCGTTGTTGCCAATGCTTTTTAGTACCCTGCATCCAACTTTTTCAGCGAATTTGACGGTATACGGCGCACACAAGGCAAAGATGCTTTCTACACCGACCTGCTCAGCAATCACTACGCCAACTCGGGTAGAAAAAAAAGCGCCAATACCCAGTCCGGCAACTTCTCTTGAATTCCATAAACCGCAGAGTTCGGCTGTTCCGTTTAGGCTGTATTGCTTCACCACATCAAAAATGCGTGCATCAAAATCACCTGTTGCTTCTTCAATGGGTAATGGTTGATTTCCCCCGGCACATTGTAAACGCGCACCACCTAGCACACGCGCGCCATCTTCGCTTTCAACGATAATGACAAAACTTGCGGGATTATATTTCCAATCGTGGTTGGCAGATGTCACTTTTTTTACGCCAGCTACCTCCAATACATGCGCATGTCCCTCTATGAATTTGTCGCATGAGGCTGGGTCATCGGTGGCTCTAAATGCCCTGATCCGAATACTACTTACCGACATGCGTTTGTGGGTTTGAGGAAATTAGCTCCGAAAGATCGATGTAAAATCTGCCTGAAGGCACCTCTTCACCTAATAGTAAACGGCGGGCAGTATCCGTCACACTACCACCACCCAACATCACGGCAGAAGCGAGCTGTGGCCAAGTACTAATGCTTTTGCCCAATTCAGCGTAGGAAGTTCTCATTCTGGCAGAAACCTTCGAGACGTCGACAATAGAAGTGAGCAATTGCATCGACAATTCCCGACTGGGATGGCCATCGATTGCTTGCCAAGCAAGGTGTTCAATTCGTCCATGAAACAAGGGTCGGTTCGGGTCCTTGTCAAATCGCTCAATATCCAGCATGCCCCTGTCGCTTGTTTCCATGACAACTGGAACTCGATTTTCCTTAGCGACCAACCGCATTTTTAGTTTGGTTTCGAGGCTGTCACATTCGTCAATCAACAAATCTACTTGTCCGATGAAATCCTGCATGTTTTTTTCATGTAAGCCTTCGGCATATACCTCAACCTTAAGAAAAGGGTCAATTTCCGATATTTCACGAGCCATCAGCACGGCCTTGTTCAAGCCCAAATCCTTGAGAGAAGCCCTGATTCTGTTCAGGTTACTTAAATCGATGGTGTCAAAATCGGCCAATAAAAGCTTTCCGCAGCTCCGTTCCATGGCCATGGTAAAGGCAACAGCACTGCCGACCGATAACCCAACGATTCCTACTGTTTTGCTTTGGAGTAAAAGTTGTTCCTCCTCGGTAATCTTGTATTTGTTTCTGGATGTTCTTAGTTCAACAAATTCATCTTCATCTAAAATGTGAACCAATCGACGACACCACGGGTAAAAAACCCAAACGCCATACTCATGCAAACCAAGTGCTCCAAGATGGACATTCACAGCCTCACGTAAAGCTTCAGGATCTTCAAATTGACCGACGTGTCGTGTTTTAAGCAGCTCTGCCAATTGAAGTTGTAAGGTGTCATGGATGACCAAGTCTGGGTCGCTTACCAATAGGTTGAAATACTCAGCATCCTCCTTTTGATCAATCCTGAAAAGTTGAGGTTGATAGGCCATGGCATCAGCGCCTGAGCGATAATCAACATAATCCATGTGCGATGAAATTTGGGTTTATTACAATCGTGAAGCAATATAGAGATTCAATACAATAATTTGCCTCGTTTAATTGAACAGAAACTTTATTTTTGGTGCAAATAAGTTGCCATGGTAGAGGAAAAAATACAGGTATTGTATGTAGATGATGAAGTAAACAACCTACATTCTTTCAAAGCGGCATTCCGACGTGATTTCATGGTTTTTACCGCTGAATCTGCCAAAGAAGGGCTAAAAATACTCGAAGAAGAGAACATAGAGATCATCATTACCGATCAGCGTATGCCTGATATGACAGGCGTTGAATTTTTGGAATCTATCATTCCTCACTATCCTGAGCCAATCCGCATTTTGCTAACTGGATATACGGATATTCAGGCTGTTATCGATGCCATTAATAAGGGGCAAGTGTATCATTACATCACCAAGCCATGGGACGAAGACCAATTGCGAAACATTATTAAAAAGGCTTTTGAAGTTTATTCACTTCGGGCAGAGAATCGAGAATTGGTAAAAAGTTTGTTACGTGCAAACGAACAATTGGAGTTTTTACTTCGTCAACGCTTGCTATCTTGATGACCTCGGTAACGTGCCAACAAGTAAGCGCTTAAGGCTAAAGGGAAAACCAAAGCGATTCCCCAACTTCCTGCCATAAAAACACGCGCAATAACCTCGTTAGAAATGCTGTTTTCAGCCCTGTAACCGGTCACCACCAAAGAAAATACCAAGGCTCCACTCAACAAGACAACGGCATTATACAACCTCGCTGTTATGTGTGCAGTAGCTTTGCCTGAAAACAGCCAAGCATGTAAAATCATGAGCCCAACATTGAGGTAAAGCATGGGTTTATTATCCATCACCGATGGACTCAATTGGGATGCTGCCTTGTAGCTTATCTCACCCAATCGATATAGCATTTCAGGTCCAGCTTGATGACTGAATCTCCAGCTAAGTAGCGGAAAAAGCAGTCCTGTGCCATGTGCAAGAATGGCGAGAAGATGAAGTGAGCGCAGCATCGATACAATTTCATACAAAACTACGATTAATGTGAATAGGCCAAACGACATCTGTATTTTTGCATTCTAGAGAAGAATAAATATATCACATGAAAGCAGTGTACATCATCGATGCAGTTCGTACGCCCATTGGTAAATTGGGAGGAAGTTTGGCTGGGGTACGTCCCGACGATTTGGCAGCGAGGGCAATTGCTGGTTTGTTGGCACGGCACCCTTCCTTTCATACAGAAGATATCGAGGACGTGGTTTTTGGTGCTGCTAACCAAGCGGGCGAAGATAACCGCGACGTTGCTCGCATGGCACTGCTGTTAGCCGGCTTGCCCGTAACGGTAGGTGGCGTTACCGTCAATCGATTGTGCGCAAGTGGCCTTCAGGCTGTCATAGATGCAACCCGTGCTATTTTGGCAGGCGATGGCGAAGTTTATTTGGCAGGTGGAGTTGAAAGCATGACCAGGGCGCCATTCGTTATGGCGAAAGCTGATCAAGCGTATAGCCGTAAGATGGAGATATTTGATACCTCCATTGGCTGGCGATTCACGAATCCAGCCCTTTCGGCTTTATACCACCCTTACAGCATGGGCGAAACTGCTGAAAACGTTGCCGAGCGCTGGAGAATCAGCAGGGATGAGCAAGATATGTTTGCCTACCAATCACAGCTAAAATATCAAAAGGCCCATGAGGCCAATCGTTTTGCGGAAGAATTGATTGGTGTAGAAATTCAAACAGGTAAGGGACAAACCAAAACCTTCATACAAGACGAGCATCCCCGATTCAGTACACCTGAACAACTTGCATCCCTCAAGCCAGCTTTTAAAAAAGATGGGACAGTAACGGCTGGTAATGCTTCAGGCTTGAACGATGGTGCCGCTTGTTTGCTCCTGGTTTCAGAGGATTACCTTAAGCTTCACAAGCTACAACCTATTGCTCGTGTAGTTTCAAAAGCTGTAGCCGGATTAGACCCATCGATTATGGGAGTTGGTCCTGTTCCTGCAACCCAAAAGGCGCTGAAGCGTGCAGGTTTGAAAGTGGCTGATTTAGGTTTGGTAGAGTTAAATGAAGCTTTTGCCAGTCAAAGTCTGGCCTGTATGCGTGACTTAGAATTGAATCCTGAAATCGTGAATGTTAATGGTGGAGCCATTGCACTTGGACATCCTTTGGGCTGTTCAGGTGCACGTATTTCAGCCACATTACTGCATGAAATGCAAAAGCGTGATGTTCGCTACGGATTGGCTACCATGTGCGTAGGTGTAGGTCAAGGCGCAGCTGTAATTTACGAAAAGTGCTGAACTTGAGCAGGCGCTTTTTTATACAGTTTTCATATGATGGAACTGCCTACCATGGTTGGCAGCGGCAAGAAAATGCCCTATCAGTTCAAGAAGTACTTGAAGCAGCGCTTTCAAAAATTCTGAATGCAAATACGTTAACTACTGGTCAAGGACGCACCGATACGGGAGTGCATGCCCTTCAATGTTTCGCTCATTTTGATTGGGAACAAGAATTGCCCGAAGGTATAGTTAAACGGCTCAATCGTATTTTACCCGAAGACATCGCAGTTCAGGCTGTTTTTGAAGTTCCACCGATGGCACATGCCCGTTACACTGCCAGTGCAAGGAGCTACACCTACCGCATGCATTTCATAAAAGATCCATTTATCAATCGCTACTCTACTTTTTTGCATCAAATACCAGATGCAGCAAAGATTCAGGCGGCTTTGCCATACCTGTTGCGTGAAGCTGATTTCGGTTGTTTTGCGCGAACTGGAGGCGGTAATGTTACAAACCGTTGCCATGTGTTCAAGGTAAGCTGGGAACAAATTGACAATCGGCAGGCTGAGTTTAAAGTTACAGCCGACCGTTTCTTGCGCAATATGGTTCGTGCCATGGTAGGAAGTCTGTTGGATATTGGCTACGGGAAAAAGGAAGCAGCTTGGATGGAGGAACTCATTCTTACTGGCGACAGATCAGCTGCTGGTCAGTCGGTAGCAGCTGAAGGTCTTTCTCTAGAACAAGTTCATTATCCTGACTGGGTGTTTTCAAGGAGGCTGTATGCCTGAGCCTCGCTACACAACCTGGTCGGTTCTCATACGTGTCTTAAAATTGGTTCATCCATATAAGACGCTTTTTTATGCAACGGTGGTATTGGTTATTCTGCTGGCTATTTTAGCACCATTGCGCCCATGGCTGATTCAATACACAGTGGATGGTCCTATCGGTTCAGGAGATCTGGATGGATTGTTGAAGTTGACCATGATCATGACAGGGGCCCTATTGCTTGAGTCTTTTTTTCGTTATGCTTTCAGTTATTTGAGTGTTTGGCTAGGGCAACAAGCTGTACATGACTTGCGCTTAAGGCTTTACAAGCACCTGGTAGCCAAAAGATTGCGTTTTTTTGATAAAACCCCAATTGGTACACTAACAACAAGAACGGTGAGTGACATCGAAACCATTGCTGAAGTATTTTCACAAGGCTTGTTGACCATTGTGGGCGATGTGTTGCAATTGTTGGCTGTTTTAGTGGTGATGTTGTACACCGATTGGAAATTAACTTTGGTAAGCCTTTCTGTGTTGCCTCTGCTGCTATACAGCACCTATATCTTCAAAGAGAAGGTTCGATTATCATTTCAGGATGTCCGCAATCAAGTTGCTCGGCTGAATGCTTTCTTACAAGAGCGCATTACTGGTATGCATATCGTTCAACTTTTCAGCAGAGAATTGGAAGAGAAGAAAAGATTTGAGCAGGTCAATGGAGCGTTGAATCAGGCTCATTTGAAGAGCGTGATGTATTATTCGGTTTTTTTTCCTGTTGTCGAAATCATCACTGCTGCTTCTCTCGGACTTTTGGTTTGGTATGGTGCCAGTGCTGCACTGCGCGATGCAGTCACCGTGGGTACGATCATCGCATTCATCTTATATGTCAACCAGTTTTTCAGGCCTATTCGCTTATTGGCCGATAAATTCAACAGCTTACAAATGGGAGTTGTGGCTTCCGAACGTGTTTTCAAATTATTAGACACAAATGAACAAATTGCCGATCAGGGCAAGCTCCAACTGGCGCAACCAAAAGGACAAGTCCAATTTAAAGATGTTTGGTTCGCCTATGATGAAATCAATTTTATTCTAAAAGGTATCAGTTTTAAACTTGATGCTGGAAAAAAGCTGGCGTTGGTTGGGCCTACCGGTGCAGGCAAAAGCTCTATAATCAATGTATTGGGGCGTTATTATGAATTTCAGAGAGGAGAAATTTTGCTTGACAATGTTTCCGTCCGGGATTTAGAGTTAAGGGAGATGCAGAAACATGTAGGGGTGATTTTGCAGGATGTATTTCTTTTTTCAGGAACCATCGCAAACAACATCGCGCTTTTTAATCCCGAAATCACCAAGGACCAAATGCAACAGTTGGCTCAAATCACAGGCATCGATCGGTTCTTACAGAAGTTGCCGGGTGGCCTCGATTATGAAGTAGGAGAGCGAGGTGGTGCGCTTTCCACAGGCCAACGCCAGTTGATTGCCTTTTTACGTGTGATGGCCTACAATCCTGCCGTTTTGGTTATGGATGAAGCCACTGCCTCTATTGACAGTGAAACTGAAGAAATTTTACAAACAGCACTTAAAAAGATATTGGAGGGTCGAACTGCGATTATCATCGCGCATCGTTTATCGACCATTACTGATGCAGATGAAATTCTTGTTATCGAAGATGGTCGCATAACTGAGTCTGGTGATCATGAAGCTTTGATGAAGCAAGGAGGGCATTACCGCAAGTTGTACGAAATGCAACTTCGGCAGGTAGAATCCATTTAATCTGAATCATTAACGAATGAAGCTGTGTATATTGCGGATTCATTGGTTTTTATGAAGAAGTACTTTTATGCTATTCTTGCGGTTTTAACACCATTTTTATCGCAGGCACAATTGGATGATCACGTGCATTGCGCCCATCTGAAATCAGCGGCTTTTCAATCTGCCGGTCTCCCGCAAATGCGTATCAATGCCGCCAGAGGTGGTGATTTATACGATATCCACTTTTACGATATTGAATTAGAGGTTTCAAATACCAGCACTTTTGTTGGTGGTAATGTGCTCATTGCATCAGAAGTTACCTCCGCAGGAATGGATACTTTTTGGTTTGAGCTTAAAGACAATATGACCATTGATTCGATCTATGTCAATGGCGTAAGGAGGATGGTTATCGACCGCTTAAACAATGTTGTTCGCGTACCATTGGCACAGAGTATTTTGCAAGGAGAAGAAGTACGCGCCCACATTTGGTACAAAGGTACCGCAACCCAAGCTGGCTTCTTTAGCGGCCTAAGTACAGCTGCTTCTCCAACGTGGGGAGTAAACGTAAGCTGGACCCTTTCGGAGCCCTTTTCGGCACCAGATTGGTTACCTTGCAAACAAGATTTGTGGGACAAAATTGATTCCGTAAACTTCAAAGGGATTGCGACAAACCCAAACAAAGTGGGCTCCAATGGCATGCTCACAGGAGTAACGGTTTTGCCTAACAATAAATCGAAATTCGCATGGAAAACCCGTTATCCTATGGCATTTTACCTGATTGCATTCAGTGTAACGAACTATGTGGACTACACGACCTATGCCAAACCAACGCGTTTGCCCGGCGACTCAATCATGGTACAGCATTGGGTATATAATGCAAACAATAGCAGCAATGTGTCGGCCTTAAATACTTTTCGCCAGCAACTCGATGCAACAAATGATATGATTGAGGTCTTCAGTAACCTTTTCATTCTATATCCCTTTTGGCAAGAAAAGTATGGCCATATGCAAGCCCCATTGGGTGGAGGCATGGAACATCAAACCATGAGTACGATGGGTGGTTTCGGACAAGACCTTACAGCCCACGAATTGATTCATCAATGGTTTGGTGATTATGTAACCTGCGCAACGTGGAGCGATATCTGGCTGAATGAAGGTTTTGCTTCATATGGAGAATATTTGTACCGACAATTTGGTGTGAGCCAAAGCAGTGCTGATACCTGGATGCAATCTGCCCAAGGATCCGCTCGCCAAAATACTGGTTCAGTCTACGTACCCGCAGGTTCAGGCGTTTCACGGATATTTAGCAGTAACCTATCTTACAAAAAAGGAGCTGCAGTTTTACACATGCTGCGATGGCAAATTGGCAATGATTCCTTGTTTTTTGGAGGCATCGTTGATTACTTAAATCAAAAAGCGAATGACGTAGCAACGACCGACGAGCTTAGAACTATTTTGGAATCCTATACCAACAGACCCCTTGCAGCATTTTTTAATGAGTGGGTGTATGGTGAAGGATTTCCAACATATACAGTTAACTGGAATCAGATAGATAGTACGGTTTATGTAGAAGTAAGCCAAACAACCACCAGTGCAGTAACTCCACAGTTTAGCACTTTGGTTCCAATACGTTTGGCCATAGGGGGGCAGTTTACAACTTTACGAGTTGATCCAACAGCTGGCGTTAATCGCTTTCAAGTGAATGGAACCGTAACCAATGCACAGCTCGATCCTACTTCCATTTTGTTAAAAGGTACCGCTTCGAGCATCAGGAGAGTTAGTACTTTGGGAGTTAGCGTAGCAGAAGAGCAATTATTGGCAGCAAGGCTTTATCCAAATCCCACAACCGATGCATTATTCATCGAAACAGAAGAGCAGCAGGTTGTATTGACTATTTCTGATATTCAGGGCCGTATGATTTTTGAACAACATCTTGACGGTGCGAAGAACCAAATCAACCTTGGTTTTTTGCCCGCGGGAATTTACCAAGTGCAACTTAAAACAAATGGGAAAAGGCTACATCAAAAGTTGGTGAAGCAATAAACAGCAGGGTCGGTTTTCCGGCCCTTCTTATTTTTTACCAAAAACCGAAAAATGTACGTAACGCTTCGGATTTGCTTTCAAGTCGATCATCAGCGAGTCAAGATCAGCTGCCGATTTTGAAAGGTTATTGTATAGTTTTTTGTCATTTACCAATAGACCTAAACTTCCTTCGCCCTCATTTACCTTACGCATCACGGCAGTGGTTTGCTCCAATGCCAGGTGGGCTTGAGCAATAGTTTCCGTGAGGCGGGCCTTAGCCAAACTATCGGTTATAGCTTCTACATTGGCTAATGCGGCATTTATTGCCTCATTGTTGTTTTTGATGTTGTTTGTAATTGACGCTACGTCACGCAGAATCTTGTTGAGCTGACTGTTTTTATCCGTTAGCATTCCACTAAGTGAAGCAGTAGTCTGTTCAAGGTTATTAACTGTTCCTTTAATTTTTTTTGGGTCAATTGCTTGATTTAAGCTGTCAACCAAGGCATTAATGCTTGCCACCAAGGGAGTGAATTGCTCGCCTACCTTGTCTAACAATCCACCAGCAATACTGCCGGGAATGGTATCATTATTACTGAAATAGGCTGATTTATTGTTTCCGAGCACGATTTCTAAAGCACGCGTATTGAATAAATCAGTACTAATCAGCCTAATTTCACTTCCTTGGTCAAGCTTGACTTTATCACTCACATAAAACGCAACAACGATTTGACCCATTTCCTCATCCAGGTTGATTTTTCGAACCGAACCAACCTTTATTCCTTTGTGCATAACAGCTGCCGATGACTGTAGCCCCATGGCATCAGGATATACCACGTAGTAGTTGCTTGTTGTTGTGAATAATTCTTCGCCTTTTAAAAAATTATATCCCAACAACAAAATCGTGATGGTAATCGCTGCAAATGCTCCTACCAAGGTTTCATTTGATACTCTGAGTTTGTTCACTTCCAATGGGTTTATTTTCCTTCTTTATCAATTTCAGCCTTGTAAGCTGCAAAGGCGTTGTAAATCGACTCTGCCAATTTTGCTTGGCCCGAGGTCGAAGTTAGGTAAATTTCTTCGTTGGGGTTGGTGAGAAATCCTGCTTCAATAAGAACAGCTGGCATGGTAGTTCTGTAAAGCACCAAAAAACCAGCTTGTTTTACTCCTCGCGAACTTCTGCCAGCATGTTTTTCAAAATTCGTTTCTACTTTTTCGGCAAACTTAACACTTTGATTGCGGTAGGCCGATTGAAACAATTCAAAGATGATGTGCGTAGTTGGGTCTTTGGGGTCAAATCCGTCGTAATTTGCAGTGTAGTCACTCTCCAACAGAACGGAAGCATTTTCGCGCTTAGAAACTTCTAAGTTAGCACCGGTTACATGCAGACCTTGGGTATAAGTCTCGGTTCCGAAAGCGCCGGGCTTAGCACTATTCAGGTGGATGGATACAAATAAGTCTGCATTGTGCTTGTTTGCAATGGAAGCGCGTTGGTGCAATTCTAAGAAACGGTCATCTTTCCGTGTATAAATCACCTTGACATCTTTGTGCTTTTCTTCTATCATCCTACCAAAAGCCATGGCAAGCTGAAGAGCCACATCCTTTTCTTTTGCTTTTTTTCCTAAGCAACCCGAATCATGCCCTCCATGTCCTGAATCGATGACTACGGTACGGATTTTGTAAGCTCGCAGCCCGGTTGGATTCACACCTACCAGCACGAAGAGTATCATAAAAAAGAGGATGAGTTTCGTTTTATTCACTTTGCTTCAGTTTACGTACTTTTGACCTGCTTTATTATCAGCAAATTTAAACCAGCTATTGGGCTTTTTACATTGAAAGCGTTGCGTATTTTCCTCATTGGACTATTTATTTTCCACTTAAGTGGACAAGCAACAGCGCAGGAGTTGTCAAAAAGCATACCAGAAGGCACTCAACGCAGCGATTCGCTGGTTTCCACGGTGAGCAAATCAGATTCCCTTTCTAAAGGAGACAGTTTGGTAAAATCAGATTCTTTGCTTCAACAGAAGGCAACCTCTGGACTTGAAGCTGAAGTGAAATATCAAGCCGAAGATTCGATTGTATTCGACTTACGTAACAAGGGCGCTAGGTTGTATGGTCAGGCGCAAGTCGATTATCAAACCATCAACCTCAAAGCTTCAACTATTGAACAAAACTGGGCAACCAACGAAGTGATTGCTCTTCCTACAACCGATAGCTCAGGTAACTTAATTGGAAAGCCAAAATTTAAAGACGGCGACCAAGAGTTTGAGAGCAAAAGGATGGTTTACAATTTTAAAAGTAAAAAAGCGCGGATTTCATCCATGGTCACCAAAGAAGGCGAGTCATACCTCATTGGCCAGGAAGTAAAACTCAATCCAGACCAAAGCATATTTATTAAAAATACCCGCTACACTACTTGTAGCAATACGGACCATCCGCACTTTTACCTAAACCTGTACAAGGCCAAAATCATTCCGAACAAGAGTGTCGTAAGTGGTCCTTCAAACATGGTTGTTGAAGGCATACCCGTTCCATTAGGCCTACCTTTCGCCATCATACCCACTCAGCGTGGGCAACGTTCGGGTATCTTGCCACCGGAATATGGTAGATCGCCTCAGTTGGGTTTCTTCTTACGAAATGGTGGTTACTATTTTGCCATCAATGATTATGTGGATTTGGCTTTGAGGGCTGACGTTTATTCTTGGGGCAGTTACCGTTTAAATCCGTCGACGCAATACGTAAAAAAGTACAAATACAGCGGCCGGCTTAGTTTTTCGTACAGCAACCAGCAACGAGGCGATCGCTTGGCAGATGATTTTGTACGCAATCGCGACTTTTTTGTTACTTGGCAACATCAACAAGATCCTAAGGCCAATCCATATGGACGTTTTACGGCGAGTGTAGAGGCCGGCACGAGTAGCTTCTTAAGCAACAACTCTTTTGCAAGCAATCAATTTTTACGCAATCAGTTGTCGTCTTCGGTCAGCTACAGTCGAAACTTTGCAGGAAAGCCATTCAGATTCAGCATAGCGGCACGACACACCCAAAATACGCAAACACGTGAAATCAAATTTGCTTTGCCTGAAGGTTCGTTTAACGTGAATCGTGTTGAGCCATTCAGGAGGAAGTCGGCTGTAGGCTCAGAGCGGTGGTACGAAAAAATTGGTTTCACCTATCAAACCAATTTTAGGAACAACATAGCTGATTTTGACAGTTCGCTTTTGCAAGGTAATCTCCTAAATAAAATGGACGGAGGATTTCAACATTTAATACCTATTAGCACTTCTGCCTTTGTGATTGGTAAATATTTCCAGCTTACTCCATCGTTGAACTACACTGAAAGATGGAATTTCAAGAGCGTGAATAGGCGTTTTGATCCAGATTCGAACCAGGTCTTTACAGACACCCTGACTGGCTTTTTTAGGAACAATGAATACAGTTTTAATTTAAGTATGAATACCCGACTGTATGGATTGAAACAATTCACCAGAGGTAAAATCGCTGCTATCCGACATGTGATGAATCCCCGAATTGGCTACAGCCTGCGCCCCGACTTTTCTGCACCCAATTTCGGGTATTTTCAGGAAGTTCAAACCGATAGTTTGGGTAATACCCGTTTGTTTAGCAGGTTCGATGGGCTTGGTTATGGTGGGCCCTCAGCTGGTCGAAGTGGTTCATTATCTTTGAATGTGGATAACAACTTGGAAGCAAAAATTCGCCAACGCACTGATACGGGTGTGGTCATGAAAAAAATCAAAATCTTTGATTCCTTCAATTTTGGAGCAGTTTATAATTTGGCGGCAGACAGTTTAAGGTTATCACCAGTGGTATTTAGTGGTCGCACAACCTTTACCAATAACTTCAGTTTGCTTTTTGGTGGTACGTTAGATCCTTATGCAAGGGCTGCCAATGGTCAACGCATCAACAGTTGGTTGGTTGACTCGGAGGGCAAATTGGCTGAATTAACCAATGCAAACTTAACCCTGAGCGGTTCTATCAGGCCACAAAACAGGGCTACGCGTGCCTCAGGTAATCAGTTAGGCAATGTGAACATGCCCGCTCCAGCAGATGAAGGAGAAGCGCGTGAACAAGAATACCTGCGCCGACAACAATGGAGTCAGTTCATCGATTGGACAGTTCCTTTTAACCTAACTTTCAATTATACGCTCAATTATGTACGTTCGGCAATCGATAGTTTACCATCAACCATTACCCAAAGCTTGCAATTGAATGGCGATGTAAGCTTAACCCCTAAATGGAAAATTGGCTACAGTTCGGGTTACGATTTTACGAAAAAGCAGATAACACCCACGATGATAAATTTGTATCGCGATTTACATTGTTGGGAGATGAGTTTTAACTTGATGCCTTTTGGAAGGTTCAGGTCATACACCTTTACCATCAATGCCAAAGCACGGATGTTGCAAGAACTCAAGCTTACCCGCAGACGCGATTGGTACGATTTGCAGCGCTTCTAAAAAAAAAAAAAGCCCGATGCAAAAGCAATCGGGCGTTTCTTCAAAGATTTTACTTTATATCGGACGATTCATGTCCCATTGTTCTAGATAGTCTGCCATACGACGAACGAACATGCCGCCTAGTGCGCCATCGACCACACGGTGGTCGTAAGAGTGCGATAAGAACATCATGCTGCGAATGCCTATTAAATCGCCGGCTTCGGTTTCAATAACGGCTGGTCTCTTGCGAATGGCGCCCACGGCCATGATAGCCACTTGTGGCTGAGGGATAATAGGCGTACCCATTACATTGCCAAAGCTACCAACGTTTGAGATCGTATATGTACCACCCTGAATTTCATCGGGTTTCAACTTATTGTTGCGAGCGCGGTTTGCCAAATCGTTTACGCGCTTAGCCAAACCAGCTAAATTGTACTGGTCGGCATTGTGAATTACAGGTACAATGAGGTTGCCACTTGGCAAGGCCGCAGCCATACCTATGTTGATGTCTTTTTTGACGATGAGGTTGTTGCCATCAACCGAAACGTTGATCATTGGGAAATCCTGAATGGCTTTAACAGCAGCTTCAATAAAAATAGGGGTGAAGGTGAGTTTCTCACCGTAGCGTTTTTCGAATTCCTTTTTCACTTTGTCGCGCCACATCACCACATTGGTCATGTCGGCTTCAACAAAGGAAGTGACGTGAGCTGAAATGCGTTTGGAAGCAACCATGTTTTCGGCAATCATGCGGCGCATGCGGTCCATTTCCATGATTTCTACATTGCCTGAAGGCGTTATGCTTGGCGCTTTCACTACTGCTGGTGCCGCTTCGGCTGCAGCTGCTGGTGCAGGTGCCGGAGCAGCGACAGCAACAGGAGGGGTAATTGGAGCAGCCACATTACCTGCCTTTTTATCAGCAACGTATTGCAGAATGTCTTTTTTGGTTACACGGCCTTCAGCCCCTGTGCCAACAATGGCTTCTAACTCATGCATGCCAATGCCTTCTTGTGAAGCAATATTCAGTACGAGTGGCGAATAAAACCTGCCACCGGTATTTTCGATTTTGGTTGTGACTGCTGCAGCTAAATTGGCTGTTTCTGCCGGCATGGCTCCCACAACGGGAGCAGCAGTTGCTGCCATGTCAGGAGTAGGATTAGCTACGTTATTAGCAGATCCACCAGCTGTTTCTATTACAGCCAATACGCCACCTACAGGAACAACATCTCCTTCTTTGAACAAAAGATCACCCAAAATCCCAGCCACTGGTGATGGTACCTCAGAATCTACCTTGTCGGTGGCGATTTCCAGCACAGCCTCGTCCAATGCGATGCTATCGCCCGGCTTTTTCAGCCATTTCAAAATGGTAGCCTCCATGATGCTTTCACCCATTTTGGGCATGAGCAACTCAACTTTTGCCATAGAACTTGATTTAAAGATGTGCAAAGGTAGGGTTTTGGGTGTGAAAGGTCAATTCACGACCAGCATTTTCCATAATAGGTATAAGGCTGTCATGCTGGCTCGCTCGATATTCAAACTTCTATCATTGCCAAAATTATAAGTACGGGTAATGATTTCAATAGGGCCAGAAACAGAAATCCATACCGTGCCAACAGGCTTGGTTGCTGTGCCACCATCGGGACCAGCTATTCCGCTGACTGCAATGGCATAGTCGACTTGAAGTAGGCTTTTGAGACCAAGTGCCATGCTTTTTACGATTGTTTCGCTAACTGCACCATATTGTTCAATCTCACGACTATCTACACTTAAAAGTTGCGTTTTTACCTCGTTGGAGTAGCTCACTACACTGCCAAGGAAATAGCTGCTCGCTCCGGGAATGCGGGTTAGAAGACTAGCAATAGTGCCTCCCGTACAGCTCTCGGCTGTTCCTATGGTGGCATTTTTCAGCTTTAGCTGTTTGCCTATTGCTTCTTCGAGAGATTCTTCATCGAAACCATAAACATGATGGCCTAGCAATGCTTTAATTTTTTCTTCATAACCTGCCATTTCTAGCTGCAATTTGGCTTTATCGCTTCCTCGACCTGAAAGTCGTAAACGAACAATCCCAGGTCTGGGTAAATAAGCCAGTTTGATGTAGTGAGGCATTTCGTTTTCTACGGCTTCAATTGTTGCCGCGATTTGCGATTCGACCATGCCACAGGTCATGAGCGTGCGATGAACTATAACGGGTAATTCAAGGTCTTTCTGTAAAAGCGGAAGCAATTGATGTGTTACGATAAATTTCATCTCATAAGGAACTCCGGGCATGCTCAAAATCCAATGGCGATCATCTCGCCAAAGCATGCCTTGGGCAGTTCCTAATTCATTCCGCAGTATTTCACAGTTATTGGGTAAATCGGCTTGCTGCGCATTCATCAAGCTCATGGTTCTTCCTCTTTGCTCAAACCAAGCACGCAAACGCGCCAAAACTTCCTCATTGGTCACCAATGTGCTGTTGAAGTACTTTGCCAGGGTATGCTTGGTGATGTCGTCTTTTGTTGGACCAAGTCCACCAGTTATAAGCACCAGTTCTGCCCTTGTTTTAGCCAAGTCAAGCGCCGATACGATGGCTTCCGCCTGATCACTTACCGAACTGATTTGAACTACTTGAACACCAATTTTACTTAACTCACTACCAAGCCATGCAGAGTTGGTGTCTATAATCTGCCCTATAAGTATCTCATCGCCAATGGTTATGATTTCTGCCCGCATTGCTGTTGAAATTTGTTTAAATGTAAGCTTTTCGTACATTCGTACACCGTTGCATGATGAAAAGAACATGGCTTTTTTGTTTTGGTTTGCTTCCTGCTTTGGCAATAGCCCAGCCCGTATTTAATAGGTCTGATATGCCGTTGCCTGGCGATACAGCGCGTGTAATGAATGCAGCTGTACCGGGAAATTTGAATTCACGCCTGCAGATCAGTGGTGCGAACACTGTTTGGGATTTTTCTGACTTACAACCCGAAGAACACGAACTGATTTCTTTTCAAGGAGCAGCACAAACGCCCTACTTCTTTTTTGCATTGGCAAACGCACACGGCGTAAAATTTGCCGATTCTATCAACCTGCTGGTCATAAGTTTGCAGAATATTTATGATTTCTACAATGTCAATAACCAGCGGTATGCTGCCGTAGGAAGGGGTGTCACTATCCAAGGCTTTCCGTTACCGGCACAGTATACAGATCCGGATGAATTGTATTTTTTTCCGTTACAATTCGGCAGAAGAGACTCAAGCACCTTTGAATACGGGATAAGCATTCCTCAAACAGGTGGTTTTGCAAGTAGGGGAGGCAGACTTACCGAAGTAGATGGTTGGGGGACACTCACCACACCATTTGGGACCTACAATGCCTTGCGTGTAAAGAGCACCTTACGCATCATTGATAGTATTAGTATCAATGGCTTCAATTTGCCTTTGCCTCAACGTACAGAGGTAGAGTACCGCTGGTTAGTTAAAGGAGAAAAGGCGCCTGTTCTTCGAATCAGAGGGAATGCTTTTTTTGGAACATTTACAGCGACCGAAGTACAGTACAGGTACAATTTACCTCAGGTTGTGCCTCCTATTACTGTCACTGTTCCACCAGGTGAAGTGGTGCTTTACCCCAATCCAACCCAAGAATTGTTGTTTTTGGCTGTAAACGCACTTGATCGCATTGAGCACGTACAAATTACCGATCAATTCGGCAGAATTGTTTTCAGTGAATCGGGAAGCCGATCCTTACTGGATGTACGCGAATTACAGAGTGGCGTGTATCAACTAACGGTGACCGGACAGTATGGAAAAAGCACGAAAAGGTTTGTTGTAGTTGCTAGATGAGGTTCCACGGTGGACAACTCGTGTATAGCTTAACGATGAAATCATCTTTTTTTGTGCTTTGTAGATAAGTGAGGAGTATGCAACAATACCACGACCTCATGCGGCACGTGCTTACGCATGGATCAAAAAAGGAAGACCGAACCGGTACTGGCACCTTCAGTGTATTCGGCTATCAGATGCGTTTTAACTTGCAAGAAGGTTTTCCTTTGGTGACCACCAAGAAATTGCATTTGAGATCGATTATCCATGAATTACTTTGGTTCTTACAAGGCGAAACCAACATCCGTTATCTGAAAGAAAATGGGGTTAGTATTTGGGATGAATGGGCCGATGAGCAAGGTAACCTTGGGCCTGTTTATGGCTATCAATGGCGTAGCTGGCCAACAGCCGATGGCAGGCACATTGACCAAATCACTGAGGTTATCCAAACCATTAAGAAAAACCCTGATTCACGACGAATCATCGTGTCGGCTTGGAATGTGGGTGAAATCAAAAACATGGCATTACCGCCTTGTCACGCCTTTTTCCAATTTTATGTTGCCGATGGCAAATTGAGCTGTCAATTGTATCAACGTTCGGCAGATATTTTTCTTGGAGTCCCCTTTAACATCGCCTCTTATGCGCTTTTGACAATGATGGTAGCGCAGGTTTGTGGTTTAGAAGCCGGAGATTTTGTGCACACCTTTGGAGATGCTCATTTATATCTCAACCACTTAGAGCAAGCCGAATTGCAGTTAAGTCGCGATTTTAGGCCTTTGCCCCAAATGAAAATCAATCCCGATGTGAAAGATATATTTGGTTTCCGCTTCGAAGATTTTGAGCTTCTCAATTACAATCCACACCCTCATATCAAAGCCCCCGTGGCAATTTAACAATCTGCATGCTCTCTATACTCGTTGCAGCCGATGAAGCCAATGGCATAGGCAAGAATAACCAACTGATTTGGCATATTCCCGATGATTTAAAGCGTTTTAAAGCACTTACCATGGGGCGTAAAATCATCATGGGAAGAAAGACCTATGAGAGCATCGGTCGTCCTTTGCCCGGACGAGATAACATTGTGGTGTCACGCCAAAAAGATTTGCAGCTGCCCGGGTGCACGGTGGTGCAAACACTCGAGCAAGCAGTGGCGCTTACCCTTCCGGATGAGGAAGCGTTTGTAATTGGTGGGAGTGAAATCTATCGCCAACTGCTACCATATTGCAAGCGTATGTACCTCACTAGGGTATTTAGCAGCAACGAGGCAGATGCTTTTTTTCCCGAAATAGACGACAGCTGGTTGATAGAAAAAATTAGCCCGCGTTTCGAAACCGAAAGCGGGCTGCAATATCAATTTATCGACTTGTTCAGGAGTCGCTAAGCGTTTAGTATGCTCTGGCAAAAAGTACTCGTTGGCGCGAAGGCTTGCCTGTGAGAATGCAATTGCCATTTTCCTCTGTATTGTTCAGTGGAATGCAGCGAATGGTTGCCTTGGTCTTTTCTTTGATTTGTTGTTCGGTTTCTCCGCTACCATCCCAATGCGCAGCAATAAAGCCTCCTTTTTCATCCAATAACCTTTCAAATTCTTCCCAACTGTCGGCCTTGTGGGTCATGGTGGTGCGGAAATCGAGTGCTTTTTGGTAGATGTTTGTTTGAATTTGCTCTAGCAAATGGTTAATCTTTACGGCTAAATCAGTGGTTTGTAACGTTTCTTTTTCTTTGGTGTCGCGGCGAGCTACTTCAACAGTGCCGTGCTCCAAATCACGCATTCCCAAGGCTATACGAACAGGAATGCCCTTTAGCTCTGAATCAGCAAACTTGTAGCCAGGACGGTACTTGTCATCGCTATCGAATTTTACGCGAATGCCAGCTTGCTCGAGTTCTTTTTTGATTTTTTCGCCAGCCTCACGCAGGACAGGTATACTGTCTTCACCCTTATAAATGGGCACGATGACGGCTTGAATGGGAGCCAGTTTGGGAGGCAACACCAGTCCATCATCGTCGCTATGTGCCATCACCAGTGCGCCCATCAAGCGAGTTGATACGCCCCAAGAGGTGGCCCAAACGAAATCACGTTGTCCATCGGGACCAGCAAATTGTACATCAAACGCTTTGGCAAAGTTTTGACCTAAAAAGTGAGATGTGCCGGCTTGGAGGGCTTTACCATCTTGCATCAAAGCTTCGATGCAATAGGTATCAACAGCACCTGCAAATCGTTCGTTGGCGGTTTTTACACCTTTTACCACCGGAACACCCATCCATTCTTCTGCAAAAGTGGCATAAACATCAAGCATCTTACGTGTTTCTTCTACTGCCTCTTCGGCTGATGCATGTGCGGTGTGGCCTTCTTGCCACAAAAATTCGGTAGTGCGTAAAAATAACCGTGTACGCATTTCCCAGCGCACCACGTTGGCCCATTGGTTGATTAAAAGGGGCAAATCGCGGTAACTTTGAATCCAATCCTTGTAGGTGTTCCAAATGATGGTTTCAGAAGTTGGTCGAACGATGAGTTCTTCTTCTAGCTTTGCTTCTGGATCAACAATGATTTCACCATTTTCGCCGTTTTTCAAGCGATAGTGCGTTACAACCGCACATTCTTTGGCAAAGCCGTCTACGTGGCTAGCTTCCTTGCTGAAAAAAGACTTAGGAATGAATAATGGAAAATACGCATTACTGTGTCCAGTTTCCTTGAACATTTGATCAAGCGCATCGCGCATTCGCTCCCATATGGCAAAACCATAAGGCTTGATGACCATGCAACCCCTTACGGCAGAATAATCTGCCAATCCAGCCTTAATTACCAAGTCATTGTACCACTGTGAATAGTCTTGCACACGAGGCGTAATTTCTTTTGCCATTTGTTTCTATACTTTGGAGCGAAAATTGACGTATATTTATCGAATCGGTGAACAAAGATAGCCATTCAGATTGTTACATCTAAAGGGAACTTAAATTGGTCGTTATGGTACGCTTGCTTTTGTTGATGTTGATGCTAGCAGCAACCGCTTGTTCTTCAAACAAGAGCTCAGGTTGGCTGCAGCAAAATTTTGAAGATGACTTGTATTACGTTTCTAGCGGTGAGGCCGCTAGAACAGTAGAAGTGAAACAAAGTAAACCAAACGAACCCTCAGATCCTTACGAAGAATACTTGCAGGCGCGCAAAGGCCGTAATTCAGGCATATCTCCTTACGATTACAACGAAACACAATACGATCGGACCATGCGAAGACATGCCGATCCCTTTTGGTCTAGTCCATCTTTGGGCTTTGGGCTAGGGGGTTTTTGGGGTAGCCGTAGTTACATGTTGTACAATCCATTTTATCCGCCTTTTTTCTCAATGCAACCAGGTATTTCCTTGGGTTTCGGGATGGGAAATGGATTTTATCCCGGTATGGGCTTTGGTATGAATCCATGGCAAATGGGTGGATTCTATGACCCTTGGATGATGTCTTCTGGATTCGGCTGGGGAAATCCCTGGATGATGAATTCTTGGAATTCGCCTTGGGGATGGGGTGGCGGCTGGCATCCTGGAAATGCTTGGGGGGGAGGATGGAATAACGGTTGGAATGGCAATTGGGGCAACGATGTAAGTGGGGCTGTACAGCAAGCCCCCCCTCGAAACAGCAGGGCTATGGGCGGCGCATTGCCAAGTCAACCCGATTTGTTCAATCCGGGTGGAGGAAGACGTCAGAGCAGCGTTCCAGGACAATCGGGAATGAGTACATCGCCAAGAAATGCTTATGGCAGTGAGATGGACAGGACTACTCGACAAGCGAGACCGACGAATACTTACACCACACCTAACCGTCAAGAGGGAGACCGAACTACTCGCAGAGAAGTTACTGAAAGCAGAAGAACGGTCACACCAAGTAGAAGCGGATACGACCGACCAACGCGTCAAACGCCAAGTTGGTCAACTCCCGAACGAAATGCAGGACGTGACTATTCAACGCCTTCAAGGAGTGGGGGTAGCGATCGCGGCAGTTGGACGCCTTCTCCCAGTCGTACGTTTGATACACCTCCTGCTAGAAGCGGCGGTGGAGGAGGCGGTGGCGGCAGCCGCCCATCGGGAGGTAACCCAGGGCGTCCACGGTAAAGCGAAAGCACATGAAAAAGACGGTATTTACAACCCTGCTACTTGCTTGGGCGAGCACGGTTCTGTCGCAATCAGAAACAGATTTAATGCGGTTTAGTATGCAGCGGCAGCATGCATCGGCTCGGGTTTCAGCTCTAGGAGGTGCATTCGGCGCTTTGGGTGCCGATATTGGCGCACTGAGTTTGAATCCTGCAGGCTTAGCTACATTTCGTAAAAATACCCTGGCCACCACCATGCAGTTCAGCAATCACACAGCTGCTGGCACCTATTTAGGTAACGCACAAAGCGATGTAGATACACGGCTACAGTTTAATTCTCTTGGATTTGTGTACGCACAACCGCTACAAAGCGGAAATGGTTGGCTGCAGTTGAATTATGGTTTTACCATGAATCGTACAGCAAATTACCTTCAATCAGCCCGCTATGAAGGTGTAAACACAACATCTTCAATGGTTGATTACTTTTTATCGGAAGCGAATGCTGGCAACGAGTTTTTTCCTGAAGATTATCCATTTTCAGCCGCGCTAGCAGAAAGTGTAGGCTTGATCTTCCCAAGTATTCCAGGCAACCGGCAATCTGCTTATTTCGGTATAGTTCCCAATGCCGGTGTAACCCAGTCCGAAAGCATTCGGCAAACAGGGCAACTGACCGATTACGGTTTTAGTATAGCAGGAAACTATAAAAACATGCTTTACATAGGAGGCGGCATTAGTTTGGTGTCGGCAACATTCAGTTCACGCGATATTTTCACCGAAAGAGACCACGCCGATAGTATTTTTGATTTCAAAGATTTTGCATACACCAGAGATGTTCTTACCGAAGGTGATGGCTTCAAGGGTAAGTTTGGCGCAGTTTTGCAGCCAATACCTTGGCTTCGTCTTGGCATCAGTCACGAAACGGCTACCCGTTTTACGCTCAACGACGATTATAGAACATCCATTGAAGCCAATTTTGATTCGGTTCCAACATTTGCTAGTGCAAGGTCGCCTTTATTCAGTCCGTTTTCTTTTTCTCACCGTTCGGCAGGCAAAACCACCTACAGTGCTGCGGTGCTTTTTGAGTCAAAGGGTTTGATATCATTTGATTACGAACAGGTTTATTTCGACCGGATGCGTGTAACAGCATTGCGTACGGATGCGGCTTCGATTCCTTGGGCCAATGAATTAAATGACGGAGTTCGGTCACTATTCCAAACAGCCGACAACTTAAGGATTGGTGCTGAATATGTTTTTGGACCATTAGCCTTGCGTGCAGGTTACGCGCTATGGGGAACACCTTTTAGGCAAGGCATTGAAACAGGAGGAGGTGATTGGCAACAGCGAGATGTATCAGCAGGTGTGGGGATGAAGTTTGGTAGCACTTCATTAGATGTTGCTATTGTAAATGCCCGTTGGAAGAATTTTAGGTTTCCTTATGCCGTGAATGGCGTAACTGCCGAAGGGGTTGTTTTTACCCAAGACAGGTGGAGTGTGTTAGTTGGAGCGCAATTCAGGCTCGATTAATCATCGATTTGGGCATTTAACAACGCATTCTTAAGTTCGGCGAGCGTTTTAATGTCTCCGACTTTGCCCGCAACTGAAATCCCATTCTCAAATACAGCAATAGCTTCTGATGTATTTGACATGGCCAAATAGGTTTGTCCCAGCTGGTAATAAGCAGCCAGATAACCAGCGTCAATTTCTAATACCTTCCTGAAAGCAGTGATAGCTTGATGGTATTGCCTCTCTTTCAACCACTCGAGGGCAATGGCATATTGCACAAAAACATCGTCTGGCTGAATTTGTTGCATGCTTAAAAGCCTTGCCAAACGCGCGTTTTCACTTTCATTCTTCATGCCGATGTACTACTTTTGTGAGTCTTGAACCTTCAAAAATACTAACCTTTTACATATGAAGATTTTGGTTTGCGTCAGCAATGTGCCTGACACCACCACAAAAATTTCGTTTAGTCCGGATAACACCCAGTTTAATACCGCAGGTGTTCAATACATCATCAACCCTTATGATGAATTGGCTCTTACTAAAGCACTTGAGTTAAATGAAGCAGCAGGTGGTGGTACTGTGACAGCCATTCACGTGGGTTTGGCCGATGCTGAACCCAATTTGCGCAAAGCGTTGGCAGTAGGTGCTGATGATGCCGTACGTATAGATATGATGCCTGTTGATGGTTTTCAGGTAGCCGCCGAAATTGCAGCCTATGCCAAAGACAAAGGCTTTGATTTGATTTTGTGCGGACGTGAATCGATTGATTACAATAGTGGCATTGTGCCAGGTATGTTGGCTGAATTCCTCGATTGGCCCGAAGCAAACGTCATTACTTCAATCGGCATTTCTGGAAATACGGCTAAGATAGAGCGAGACATTGATGGTGGACGTGAAAGCATGGAATTACAGATGCCTTTTGTGGCAAGTTGTCAAAAAGAAATCACCGAGCCACGCATTCCAAACATGCGCGGGATCATGATGGCACGGACTAAGCCACTGCTAGTGTTGGCGCCTCAGGGTTCTGAAGCGCCTGCAAAAGTGGCTTCCTATGCATTGCCTCCTGCCAAGGCAGGATGTAAATTCCTCGATGTTAATGAGGTTGAGAAATTAGTTGAATTGTTACACACAGAAGCAAAAGTGATATAATATGTCGGTTTTAGTATTCGCAGAAAATAATAGCGGTCAGTTCAAAAAGGCAGCCCTTGAGGCAGTGAGTTATGCGGCAGCCATTGCCTCAACCATGCAGACCAACACAATTGCCTTGGTTTTGGGAACCATGACCGATGAGGTTGCTAGCCAGTTGGGAAAATACGGTGCGGAAAAGGTCATCAAGCTAAACGACGCAAGTTTAGATGTGATGGAAGGTCATGCCTACGCAAAGGCTATCGCCGCTGTTGCAACCGCAGAAGGGAGCAAGGTAATTGTGCTTGCTAACACCTACACGGGCAAGGCTGTTGCTCCACGATTGGCTGTTAAATTATCGGCAGGCTTGGCGGCAGGTGTGGTTGAACTACCCAAAATGGAAGGCGGTTTTGAAGTGAAGCGCACGGTATTTTCAAACAAAGGTTTTGCGTCTTTACAACTTACAAGCGAAGTAAAGGTACTTTCATTGACGCCTAATAGCTATAAATTGGTTGAAAGTGGTGCTATAGCTACCGTTGAAAACCGCTCAGCTGCGATTGAGGCGAATGATTTTAAAGCCAAAGTGCTTGAAGTGAAAAAAGTTACAGGAAAAATTCCATTGACAGAGGCAGAACTTGTGGTTTCAGCTGGACGGGGAATGAAAGCGGCTGAAAATTGGCACTTGGTTGAAAAATTGGCAGGCGAACTCGGGGCAGCTACCGCATGCTCTAAGCCTGTAAGCGATATGCACTGGCGTCCACATGATGAGCACGTTGGACAAACTGGAATCACCATTAAGCCGAATTTGTATATCGCCATTGGTATCTCTGGTGCAATCCAGCATTTGGCTGGCGTTTCGGGCAGCAAGGTGATTGTTGCTATCAATACAGATAAGGAAGCGCCATTCTTCAAAATAGCCGACTATGGCATTGTGGGAGATGCTTTTGAAGTACTTCCTCGCCTGTCGGCAGCAGTAGCTAAATTCAAGGCCGCAAATTAAGCGGCCTTGAATCTTTTCGCTTATTTTATCCGACGTGATGAAAAAAATCGAGTTAGAGATTATTGCCCTCTCTGACAGCAATTCTTCCGCCAATTCTTACGCGATTGTGCTGGGTGAAAAGCTGGGTAACAGGCGCTTGCCAGTTATCATTGGAGCGTTTGAAGCCCAAGCCATTGCAATCGAGTTGGAGAAAATGAAACCAGCTAGGCCGTTAACACACGACCTCTTTAAGAACTTCGCCGATGCCTTTGGACTTAGGCTTGAAGAGGTTGTGATTTCTGACTTGCGTGAAGGTATTTTTTATAGTCTTTTACATTGCCGCAATGGTCAGGACATCAAAGACATTGACGCCCGTACCTCCGATGCTCTGGCATTAGCTGTCCGATTTAATTGCCCCATATATACCTATGATCACATTCTTGACACCGGTGGAATCGTATTTGACAATGAAACCGAAGGTCAAGAACCAGCGGAAGAATCGGTGAAAGAAGTGCCGGTTCCTCGGCGAAAAAAAGGCTTTGACGCAAAGACCGACGAAGAGTTGGAAAAGATGATAAGCGAAGCATTGCAACAAGAAGATTATGAAAAAGCCGCTCAAATTCGAGATGAGCTTGAAAGAAGAAAAAGCAGCTAGGCACAAATTACAACCAAGCTATAACCATGCAGCTACTCAACGGTCTTATTGGAATTGCCTTTTTACTTGGCGTTTTGTATCTACTCTCTGAAAACAGGAAAGCAATCAATTGGAGAACAGTATTTGTAGCGCTTGGGTTACAACTCACTTTTGCAATATTGGTTTTAAGGGTAGAGATAGTAAGGCACATTTTTGATTATGTCAGCAAATTTTTTGTCCAAGTTCTCGGATTTACCAAAGCAGGTTCATCTTTTTTATTCGGATCACTTGTGACCGATTTAGATTCGTTTGGGTTCATATTCGTTTTTCAAGTATTACCTAATATCATTTTTTTCGCCGCATTAACGGCCATGTTGTATTACTTTGGCATTTTACAGCGCATCGTGTTTGTGTTTGCCTGGATCATGAATAGGCTAATGCGCTTATCGGGTTCGGAAAGTTTGGCTGCCGCTGCCAATGTTTTTCTGGGTCAAACTGAAGCACCCCTCCTCATTAGGCCATACATCAATAAAATGACACGTTCTGAAATCATGGCGTTGATGACGGGTGGAATGGCAACGATAGCAGGAAGTGTGCTGGCTGCTTATATTGGTTTCCTGGGCGGTGACGATCCTGCTCAGCAAGAACTGTTTGCTACTCATTTACTATCTGCTTCAATCATGGCAGCTCCTGGAAGTTTGTTAGCAGCGAAAATGCTGATCCCTGAAACGAACGCTTATGAAAAGGAATTGAAAATCAGCAAAGAGAGTATTGGAGATAATGTGCTTGAGGCCATTTCTAATGGCACAAGTGACGGCCTGAAGTTGGCAGTAAATGTAGGTGCCATGCTGTTGGTTTTTACAGCCATCATGGCCATGTTTAATTTCATCTTTCAAAATTGGATTGGCGAAGCTACTGGTTTGAATGCATGGGTACAGGAAAGTAGCAATGGTCGTTATCAAGGCTTTACCTTGCAGTATTTACTTGGGAATTTGTTTGCACCTGTGGCTTGGCTTATTGGCATCAGGGGAGAAGATGTTGTGTTGATAGGCCAATTGCTCGGTGAAAAGACCATTCTCAATGAGTTCATTGCTTACACCAGCTTGGCGGGATTTAAAGAAGCCAATTTGCTCCAAGACCAACGCAGTATTATCATTGCTACTTATGCATTGTGTGGCTTTGCGAACTTCGCATCAATTGGGATTCAGATTGGAGGCATTGGTGCACTTGCTCCCGAGCGTCGAACCTTGCTTTCTCAGTTAGGAATCAAGGCATTGTTGGCTGGTACCATTACTTGCTTGCTCAATGGCGCCATCGCTGGCATGCTGGTAAATCTTTGATTATTCAGCACAATCAGGTATTTTGTAGCACCTAATACCAGTTTTATGAAATACATTTTCCTATTCTTTGGCCTGCTGTTGTGTGGTTTCTCCTCTCAAGGTCAGGCCACTTATGCTGATGCACGCAACACTAAAACAGTTCAACTCAAAGTACATTATTTGCAGCAGTTTCCTTTAGCTTATGAAAATGAGCAAGGTGAACTCACCGGCATTGAAATTGATTTAGTGATGGCATTTGCAGATTGGCTTGTGCGCGTAAAAGGGATAAAAGCGTCGTTCACCTTCGAATCCCATGAGAGTTTTGCCAAGGTTTATGATCAGATTAAAGCGGGCAACGGCCCCATGCTAGGTCTAGCTTCAGCTGCCATTACCAAGGAACGGCAAAAGGAAGTTCAATTTTCACCACCGTACTTACGCAATGCATCTGTTATGGTGAGCAACATTGATGTGCCCACGCTACGTGCTTATGCTGATATGCCACTAGCATTTAACAACATGACTGCTATGGTAATGCGTGGTACTACCTTAGAAGCACATCTATTGGAGGTGAAGAAGAAGCACTTCGAAAAAATGCGTGTAACCTACGTTGAACATCCTCGTGATATCGTTAAACAAATTGCCAATACCCAAAATCAGTATTTTGGATACGTTGATATTTTAACTTATTGGGCAGTACTTAAGGAGTCACCGGCAAATGCCAAAATTCACAGAGCTGTAACGTTAGACAACCAGCGTTTTGGGGTTTTATTGCCTCCAGGGAGCGATTGGAAAAAGGCATGGGATGAATTTATGGAAGGTGGTTTTGGTTTTGCAGCAACAGAAGCCTATTACAATATTTTGCGTAAACACCTTGGCTATGAAGTTATTGAAAGTGTAAGTATGTAACCTATCTCATTGTAAATGTTAACACCCTCCCAGGAGGGTGTTTTTATTTGGACAATTGGGTCTAATAATATTATCCCTATCTTTGGGGAAACTATTCGCATGAGCTGGGACCGACTCCAACCAAAAGATATTCAAGAACGCGTTTTTGATGCTTTAAATCGCAATAAAAATTATCGCTCATCTGCCGTATTGGGCTTACCAGCAAGTTATCTCGATCCATTGGTCTTTCCACCTGATGCGCCTTTTTTGAAAGATGCACCTTTTGCCAGGGCGTTCATGGAAAACCCCAATCACATTGGCTGTCATACACTGGCAGAAGGAGAATCTGCCTTTGGCGGAACCCATGAACTAGAGCGGGAGTTGCTTGGTATTTGTGCCGAATCAATCATGGATGCTGAACCGGGCTCATACGATGGATATGTGGCTTCGGGAGGAACGGAAGCGAATATACAAGCCCTGTGGATGTACCGAAACTTTTTCATGGAATCTTATGGAGATCAAGCCAGGCATGTAGGTGTTTTGTATAGTGAAGACAGTCATTATTCCTTTTACAAGGCGGCCAACTTGTTGCAAATTCAATCCATAGAAATTCCAGTTGCAAGTGACACCCGTCAAATGTCAATTGCGTCTTATGAACTGGCCATTCGGAACGCCCAAGCCAGTGGGGTAAGGGCATTGGTGGCCATTTTTAATATGGGTACCACCATGTTTGGGTCTGTTGATGAAATAGACCGACTATTGCCAATCCTAAAACGAAGTGGCATGCCCTACAAAGTACATGTTGATGGTGCTTTTGGAGGTTTTGTTTATCCATTTACGAATCACGACCACCGCCTTACATTTAGTAATCCGGAAGTAAGCAGTATGACCATTGATGCACATAAAATGTTGCAAGCACCCTATGGGACAGGCATTTTTTTGTCGAGGAAGGGTATGATTGCATACACCCATACTGCAGAAGCCAGTTATGTGATAGGGGGTGACGCAACTTTAGTTGGCAGTCGATCTGGGGCCAACCTTATTGCAGCATGGATGATCTTACAGACCTACGGGAAAAGTGGGTGGCAAACGAAAATCAATGGTCTCATTAAAAGAACCGACCGCCTATGTGTAGCATTAACACAAATGGGAATAGGGTTTTACAGAAATCCGGATATGAATATGGTGACCATTCATAAGAATGTTATTCCTGACAATTTGATTGAGAAGTATTTGTTGGTTCCCGACAGTCATGACGAAACAGCCCAATGGGTCAAAATAGTTGTGATGGACCATGTTTCGGATGAACTTGTAGACCAATTCTTAGCCGAATTGCATGCTAATCTATTGCAAGAAGCTAATTAGAAGCATCATCCTTCGGTTTGTTGGATGAATTGCACTTGTATGCCGCATTTTTCACAAAGCGATAAGGCACCTAAGACGCCTCCTCCTCGGCTCCAAGCAGAGGCTGGGCTGCTGTAGCGTATCCATCGCAGTTGATGCGATGGGCGTTGGCAAAGTGGACAAGCTTCTTTTTTCCGATAAATCATTGGGTCTAAGGAGACATCTAAACAGGCTTGCACGTCTTCAACCGAGAAAAAGCCATGGAAAAGTATTTCTTGTCCAGCTTCGGGGCGGCTCAGTGTTTTGAGCCATTGCAATAAATCATCTTGGGCAGAAAGTTCAAAAGTTTTCATGGCTCAGTTTCAGTTCAACTAAATTAGTTTTTCTAGAATAACCTGAACAACGATTTTATGAACAATCTATTTGATTTTATGAACGAAAAAAGGGCGCACATGGCGCCCTTCCGAATTTACTTATAACTATAAATTAAGCGTTCAGTACTTTTTTCATGGTGTTGCCAATTTCGGCTGGTGAGGCAACCACGTGGATGCCACATTCGCGCATGATGGCCATTTTTGCGGCGGCTGTATCTTCTGCTCCACCTACAATTGCACCCGCATGACCCATTCGGCGACCGGGAGGCGCTGTTTGTCCAGCAATGAAGCCAACAACTGGCTTTTTGTTCCCTTGACTTTTGATCCAACGAGCGGCTTCGGCTTCCATGCCACCGCCAATTTCACCAATCATAACAATGGAATCGGTATCGGGGTCATTCATAAACAGTTCAACAGCTTCGCGTGTAGAAGTGCCAATGATGGGGTCACCACCAATTCCAATGGCGGTTGAAATACCTAAGCCTGCCTTGACAATTTGGTCGGCCGCTTCGTAAGTAAGGGTACCTGATTTAGAAACTATACCTACACGACCTGTTTTGAAAACGAAACCAGGCATGATACCTACTTTTGCTCCATCTGGAGTGATTACTCCAGGACAATTTGGGCCTATGAGGCGGCAATTCTTTCCTTTGAGGTATTCTTTTGCATGAATCATGTCTTGCGTTGGAATTCCTTCGGTAATACAAACAATCACTTTGATACCAGCATCGGCTGCCTCCATGATGGCATCAGCAGCGAAGGCAGGTGGTACGAAGATGATAGAAACATCTGCGCTTGTTGCTTGAACGGCATCAGCCACTGTATTGAATACCGGTTTATCAAGGTGAAGTGTACCTCCTTTTCCGGGAGTGACGCCACCCACCACATTGGTGCCGTATTCAATCATTTGAGAAGCGTGGAAAGTACCTTCATTACCAGTGAAACCTTGGACGAGGACGCGAGAATTTTTGTTTACAAGTACGCTCATGTTCTAAATTGCGATTATTTATGATTGCTCAAAGCGGCCACAAGATACGCTCGATTTATGAATTTTTGATGCTTCTGCTTTTATCCCGGAACTGTTGTAAAAATGTTGTGGCAAAAACAAATTGATTCAGTCGTTCGTTATCGGTCGTTAAGATATTAGCTTTATCGCCTTCCCACTCTTTATTTCCTTTGTAGATGTAAACTATCTGGTCGCCTATCTCCATCACCGAATTCATGTCGTGGCTATTTACAATGGTAGTGATCTTAAATTCGATAGTAATCTCCTTGATTAATTCATCTATCAGAATTGATGTCAGGGGATCAAGCCCTGAATTAGGCTCATCACAAAAGAGGTATTTCGGATTTAATACGATGGCACGTGCTATGCCAACACGTTTTTTCATGCCACCGCTGATTTCTGCCGGATATAAGTGGTTCGTATTGCTAAGTCCTACGTGCTCCAAACAGAAATTAACCCTATCAAGGTTTTCTGCCGGACTTTTTGGATTAAACATTTTCAAAGGAAACAATACGTTTTCCTCAACGGTCATCGAATCGAAAAGGGCTGAGTTTTGGAAAAGCATACCGATTTGCTTTCGAATTTCCGACTTTTCGCCCCGCTCCATGCGCACAAAATCAGCTCCATCATACAAAATTTCACCTGCATCGGGTTGCTGAAGTCCTACCATCAGTTTCATCAATACCGATTTGCCACTACCGCTTGCACCTATGATCATATTCACTTTGCCTGGGAGCATTTTGATACTGATGTCATTCAACACCGGTCGGTCACCGAACGATTTGCTTATGTTTTTGATTTCAATCATGTCAAAGTAGCAATTGGGCAAGTAAGTAATCAGATAATAGGATGAGGATGCAGCTAAATACCACAGCACGGGTACTTGCTTGTCCTACTTCAAGCGAACCACCTTGCGTATAGTAACCTTGGTAAGCCGAAACGCTTGAAATGATAAAAGCGAAGGTGAAGGCTTTTGTGAGTGAAAATGCAACGTTAAATGGCAAAAAGCTAGATCTTGCACCTTCGATGAATTGCTGGCTTGACAAAATGCCTGTGAGATCACCTACGAAAATTCCGCCACCAATGCTCAACGAAATAGCCAAAATGATGAGCATTGGAATGGTAATTACCGCTGCAAGTATTTTAGGGCTTATGAGGTAGCCAGGAGCATTCACACCCATGATTTCTAAAGCATCTATTTGTTCTGTCACCCGCATGGTGCCAATTTCAGATGCAATACTAGACCCGATTTTGCCCGCCAATACAAGAGAAGTGATGGTGGGCCCTAATTCGAGAATGCTTGAATCGCTGACAATGGCTCCTATGATGCTCTTTGACACCAAGCCGGAAACGAGTTGATAAGCAGTTTGCACGGTGGTTACAGCCCCCATGAAAACGGATATGATGACTACGATTCCAAGGGAGTTGATGCCGATGGAAACCATTTGCCTGAAAAGTTCGTCCCAGTACATCCGTTGATTTTCTGGTTTTTTGAACAATTGGCGTAATAACAGCAGGTATCTGCCGAAATGGAAAAAAAATCGCATGAGTTGGTATAAGCTGACCAAAATTACATTTTTTAGCGCTCAAATTGTTGTGCGATGAAGAAAGCGAAAATTGCAGTGGTTACAGGTGCTACCAAAGGAATTGGAAGGGCAGTGGTTGAATTGCTTTCAGAAAAGGGTTTTTGTGTTTGGTTTTGTGCCCGTAATCTATCTGAAGTCAAGCTCATGCAAGCTGAGTTAACAGAGAGGTATCCGGCACAAAGCTTTTGGGGAATGGCTTGTGACTTGGGAACCATATCAGGGCGCGAAGTGCTTGCAAAGTCAATTCAAGAGGAATTGACGCACATTGATATTTTGTTGAATAATACCGGCGTATTTCTGCCGGGAGGAATCCTCACTGAAGCGAATGGTGTACTTGAGCATCAAGTTGAGACCAATTTATACAGTGCCTACCATGTAACAAGGGCCGCTTTTCCGTTGCTACAAGAGAGTGAATTGGCACACATATTCAATATGTGCTCCACTGCTTCGCTTACAGCTTATGTGAATGGAGGTTCTTATGCCATCACCAAATTTGGTCTTTTAGGCATGACCAAGGTTTTGCGTGAAGAGCTAAAGCCTTTTGGCATCAAAGTAACTGCTATTTTACCAGGTGCTACAAAAACTGCGAGCTGGGAAGGAACCGATTTGACGGATTCTCGCTTCATGCAGGCTGAAGATGTTGCAAAAGCGCTGTGGGCCTGTTACGACTTAGGACCAACGGCTGTAGTAGAGGAGCTGCTTATGCGTCCATTGCCAGGTGATATTGGCTAATATTGCTTTTGTGTTAAGAAACGGGCTTTAAGGATGAAAAAGCTCAAATAGCCGTATTTTTGACCAATATTTTGCAGTGAATCAGCTATCCATCGAACTTTTTCAGTTAAAAACAGCCACACTTGAAATGGCTGATCTAGTTAAGTCACAGGTTGTGGGCATTTTACAAGCCACCACCCACTTTGACTTAAGTCTAATCGACGAAATTGAGTTAAACGAAAGGCAAGTCGACAACATGGACATTCGCATAGAGCGTAAATGTGAACAAATTCTTGCCCTTTTTTCACCAGTTGCGCGCGATTTACGTTTTGTATTCGCCATCAACAAGATTGTAGATGATTTGGAAGGAATCAGCGACAATGCCAATGCAATTGGCAAATATTTGCTTGAAACATCTGCCGCATTTGATAAGGAGGTGTTAAAGCAATTAGAGTTCGCCAGAATGCATAACCAAATTCTGGGGATGTTGGATATGCTCATGCAAGCCTTGGAAGAAGAAAGCACTGAAAAAGCGCGTTTCGTTTTGACGCAAGAAGATTTGCTGGATGAACTCAACATCAAAGCCAATGGTGTAATTGCCCGCAGGGCGACCGCCTCTGCCAAACAAACCGAGGTGACCGACTTGATAAATTTGCTTACAATCATTCGGAAGATCGAAAAAATCGGAGATTATTTGGCGAACATTGCCGAGCGCATTATTTATTTCATAGATGCTCGCATAGTCAAGCACGGATTGGTGGGATGATTGTGCATTCATTTTAATTTATTAGATTCATGCCATCGATAGATGCGCATGCTGCACGCTCATTTTCTGCCTAACCAAATCGAAGCCGGCTGTGATGAAGCCGGTAGGGGATGTCTTGCTGGCCCTGTTGTTGCGGCTGCAGTAATTTTGCCGCATGATTTTGACGTTCGTCTCATGCGCGATTCAAAAGCCTTATCTGCTGACAAGCGCATGAGATTGCGGCAGTACATCGAAAGAAATGCCCTTGCATGGGCTGTTTCGAGTACCTGTAACGAGGTGATAGACAACATCAATATCCTCAATGCTTCATTTGATGCGATGCATAAAGCACTTGACCAATTGGATATCAGTCCCGATTTGCTTCTGATAGATGGGAATCGATTTAAGCCCTATCGGGCAATTCCACATGTTTGTTTGGTCAAAGGAGATGCGAATTACGCAGCTATAGCTGCTGCAAGCATTCTTGCGAAAACCTATCGCGATGAATTAATGCATCAATACCATGAGCGTTATCCGGCATATGGATGGGATAAAAACAAGGGATATCCAACAATAGATCATAGAATGGCTATTGAAATTCATGGGGAAACGCCTTTACACCGCAAATCTTTCAATATAAAAGCAAGGCAGCTGAAACTATTTTAAGCTGCTTAAGTTAATCGCCATGCTGCTCACCGTAGTAATCTTCTATAAGGCCTGGTAATCTCTTTAAAAAGCCTAATTCTTTGAAACGTGCTTTTGCATCGCCAGCAGGACTTCCGAAGTATACTTTGTTTCCTTTTAATGATTTAGTTACGCCTGATTGCCCAAGTACAACCGCGCCTTTTTCAATCAGAATGTCTTTTTGAACGCCTACTTGTCCCCAAAGTGTTACATCGTCTTGAATGATGGTTTTACCACCAATACCCACCTGTGCAGCGAACAAGCAATTTTTGCCAATGACCACACCATGTCCGATATGTACTTGGTTGTCGAACTTGGTTCCTTCACCAACTACCGTATCCCCGCTCACGCCTTTATCAATGGTGCATGAAGCGCCAATTTCAACATTGTTGTGAATGATTACTCGGCCACAGGAGTATAACTTATCATATCCTTCAGGACGTTTTTTAAAGTAGAAAGCGTCTGCCCCAATAACTGAATTGGCGTGAATGATTACGTTGTCTCCAATTTGTGTGTCGGAATAGATAACTACATTGGGGTAAATCTTACAGTTTTTTCCAATTTTGACACGATCACCAATAAAAACATTGTGCATGATCACAGTATCTTCACCTATTGCAACATCGGAGCCTTGTGCGCTACCATGCCCCATGACAGGTTGGGTTTCATAATAGCGATTCACGAGCTTATTGTAGTCGCGGAATGGGTCTTCGCTAACCAGAATGCCTTTGTGAGCCGGAAAATCCAATTCAGCATTGATAAGGATAAAAGTGGCTTCTGAGGCTAAAGCACGATCATAATATTTATGATAGTCTACAAAGGTCAAATCACCTGATTGTACCTTGTGAATTTCGTTTAAACCAGTAATGAGCATGTCGTTGTTTCCAACGATTTTACACTTCAAAAAAGCCGCAGCTTCGCCTAGGGTGATCGGTGATTTCAGTTTCATGCATTCAGATTTGAAGCGAAGATAAGGAAGTATGAAATTGTCGTACTTTTGCGTCGAAAATAATCTCCATGAAAAATACTTCGCTTTTCGAAACGCACGTCGCTTTAGGTGCAAAAATGGTTCCTTTTGCTGGATACAATATGCCAGTTAGTTACAGTGGTATCAAAGCAGAACACCAAGCGGTACGAGAAGCCATGGGGATGTTTGACGTTTCTCACATGGGTGAATTTCTGGTGAAAGGCAAAAATGCATTGGATTTACTACAGTACCTGACCTCTAATGACGTAGCAAAACTCGAAGATGGCAAAGTACAATATTCATGTTTGCCCAACGGAGAAGGTGGTATTGTAGATGATTTATTGGTTTACCGAATCAACGAAGAAAAGTACCTCTTGGTAGTAAATGCGTCAAACATTGAAAAGGATTGGAATTGGATAAAAAAGCACAACCGTTGGAATGTAGAATTGGAAGACATAAGTGAAAATATGTCGCTATTAGCCGTTCAAGGACCGAAGGCGGTAGATGCTTTGCAAAGATTGACGAATATCAATTTGGCTGATATTGCATATTACTCTTTTCAAATAGGTGATTTTGCTGGTGTTTCTGACGTCATTATCTCGGCTACAGGTTACACAGGTGCTGGTGGTTTTGAATTGTACATACCTAATGCAGATGCCAAAAAAGTATGGGACGCTGTGATGACTGCAGGTGCACCTTATGGTATTTTGCCTTGTGGGCTTGGTTGCCGAGACACGCTGCGCCTTGAAATGGGCTTTTGCCTGTACGGCAATGATATCAATGACACTACCTCACCATTGGAAGCAGGTTTGGGTTGGATTACCAAATTCACCAAAGAGTTCATTGATTCTGAACGATTGCAAGCCCAAAAGGCAAGTGGCTTGACCCGAAAATTGGTGGCTTTTGAAATGCAAGAACGTGGTATACCTCGTCAGCATTATGCCTTGGTGAATGAAAGTGGTGAAGTGATTGGTGAAGTTACTTCAGGCAGCGAATCACCCTCTACGGGAAAATTGATTGGGTTGGGCTATGTTCAAACTGCATATAGTAAATTCGGAAGCACCATTTGGGTGGATATACGTGGTAAAAAGCTAGTTGCTCAAGTGGTAAAATTGCCATTTTATTCTAAGGCATGAAGCGTACCATAGAGGTTTGCCTTAGTCCGGCCCTCATCGGCTGTTATGCTTTGCAGGGTAAAACAGCTGTGGTTATTGATGTATTACGCGCCACCTCTGCTATGGTTGCTGCTTTGGCAAATGGTGTCTTTGCCATTCGTCCTGTTGCAACGGTGGAAGAGTGTAGAGAATGGGTAGCAAAAGGCTATCAAGGTGCTGCCGAAAGGGAAGGTCAAGTTGTATCAGGTTTTGAAATTGGCAATTCGCCTTTAGCCTTCATGAAAGCAGGCTACAGGCAAGCCTATGTTGCATTAACTACTACCAATGGCACCAAGGCCATGAATATGTCGGGTGAAGCAGAACAAATCATTGCGGGTGCTTTTGTGAACTTAGATGCCGTTGTAAATTACCTGGAAGCCGGGAATCGTTCGGTGGTATTAGTTTGCGCGGGTTGGAAGGATAACTTTAATTTGGAAGATACGCTGTTTGCAGGTGCAGTTGTACATGCCCTTTCAGGAAGCTTTCAGCCGGCATGCGACGCGGCTTTGGCAGCTCAAGCGCTGTATCAACAACATGCAGCTAACTTGATGGGAGCCATTGAACAATCTTCTCATTTTAAAAGATTGGCCAAATTAGGCATTGAAGAAGACATTCGTTTCTGCTTGCAAGCCAACCATTTCAATTTGGTACCCGTTTTAAAAGAGGGATTGTTGATAGCCCATCAATAGGTGTTTACTTTATACGTGCAATCACTATATTGCTCGTCCTAAAACCTGAATTGTATGGAGCAGAGTAATTTAACTGCCCTCTTTCTGCCATTGGCATTGGGCATCATCATGCTCGGTATGGGCATGACCTTAACACCCGCAGATTTCAAACGCGTTTTTTTGTACCCCAAAGCTATTTTGTTGGGTTTGACTAATCAGTTAATCGTTTTACCCCTACTTGGCCTGGCAATTATCTATATTTTCGATTTGAAAGCCGAATTGGCAGTAGGTGTCCTGTTGTTGGCTTTGTGCCCTGGAGGTGCCACTTCAAACATCATCAGCCATTTAGCCAAAGCCGATTTGGCTTTGAGTATTTCACTCACAGCATTTAGCTCAACAATCACCAATTTTTCGATCCCATTTCTGCTAAACCTTGCATTATTTCATTTCATGGGTGGAGCCGAAGCGATACAATTACCCATTGGTAAAACCGTCGTGCAGATATTCGCTGTTACCATTCTACCTGTAGGTTTAGGCATGCTCATCAAGCAATATTTACCCACAATCACATCAAAAAGCTTGAAAGCAGTTAACATCATGTCGGCTGTGTTTTTTGTGCTCATTTTATTGATGGCTATTGTGAAAGAGCGGGCGAACATTATTCCCTATTTCTTAGAGGCTGGGTTTCCAGCATTGTTGCTCAACCTGGTAGCTATGTTGGCAGGATATGCATCAGGACTATTTTTTGCCCTACAATTCAAACAACGAGTGGCCATTTCCATTGAAACTGGCATTCAAAATGGGACTTTGGCTATAGCCATTGCGCTAAGCCCAGTCATGTTAAACAATACCCAAATGGCAATTCCGGCTGCGATTTACAGCTTGATCATGTTCCTTACTGCTTCCATGTTGGTGTTGTGGTCGCGCAAGCGTGCTGATCTTGATATTTGAAAAGACCTATTTGAGTTTCTCATTTTCTCGATGCCGGTGAGCATCACGGAGACTCTTTTTTTCAAGGTTTTTGGAGAAAGCAGCCGTAAGATCTACTCCTGTTTGATTAGCTAAACAAATCAATACCCACAGCACATCGGCCATTTCATCGCCCAAATCTCTGTTTTTGTCACTTTCCTTGAATGATTGTTCTCCGTAGGTCCTTGCCATCAATCGGGCCAGTTCACCTACTTCTTCCATCAGAATGGCTGTATTGGTAAGCTCGTTGAAATAGCGAATCCCAGTAGTTTTTATCCAATGGTCCACTTGTGCTTGCAATTGCGCCAAGCTAGTCGCATGAAATTCCTTGTTTGACATAAATCAGGGGTTAAGTAGCTTAAATTGTAGCGCATGATGCGTCATATGCCTGACATGAAATCGGTGCCATTGTTCATAATTGAGTGGCCCAAAAAGCGGGTGGATTGGTGTCGCATAAGGATTGTCGGAAAAGTATTGCTCGAATTGCTGCTTCATTTTTTCTAAAAGAGCATGGGCTTCTTCACGTGTTGCCGTTTTCAAGGGCCGTAATCCAGCTGCTGGCAAGGCTGCATTGCGCAGGTTTTTGGGAAATGGCTCATTGCTGAACAAAAAAGTCAATCGTGCTGGAATCTCTTCGTCAGAAATAGTTTGAGATAATGAAATACTGCCATTTGACATACGGAAAGAGGCACTTAAATGCTCAATGACGTGGTGAGGTGTCATAATTCCCCAAGCAGGCACTACATCGTGCGGAAGCTTCTTGAACAACTGAATCAACTCAGATAAATCCTGGTTTTCCATGTTTTTGGTCTTTTTCTTCCCTTTTTTCGTCAGGAATCGTTGAATTGGGAGGTATTTGGTATTCAACTTCATATTTCAACTTGCCTGATTTGTTAAAGTAAAGCCATTTACCACTTTTAAGGCCTTTGTGATAGTTGCCTTGTTGCCGGAGGATGCCTTTTCGGCTATACATAAAAACAGGTCCTTGTCTAATGCCTTCTTCAAAACGAATAACCGAAAGCAGTATCCCTGATTTGCTGTAGTTGTAATAATTTCCAAGATAAATGGCAACTAAATCTTTGTCGGGACCAACCGCCATGTGTGCCAGATAACGTGCTTGAAGTTTGATAAGCTCTTTATCATAGTAAAGGTAAACCTTAGCAAACCAGCGGTTTTGGTCATAAAACCAATGATAAATGGTATTTCCAACCGTATCAATGCTGTCGCAAGGTATGGGAGCATTTTCTATTCGAATATGCAAGGTCTTATCTTGGTAAGTTGGATATGGAATCGTGTCAGGGTTGGTTGCCTGAGCCAGGTCAACGAACCACAGGCCGAACCATATGCTGAAAATCCATTTTACCGACCAATTCATTGTTTGTTTTTGCTGTCGATTAAAATAGTGACTGGACCATCGTTTTGCAAGCTTACTTGCATGTCGGCGCCAAAAACCCCTTTTTGCACACCCTTTCCGAGTAATAATTCTACTCGTTTTATAAATGAATTATATAGTGGAACAGCTAGTTCAGGTCGGGCTGCGGCCACAAAACTAGGCCGATTCCCTTTTTTTGTAGATGCGTATAATGTGAACTGGCTGACTAACAGGATGTCACCTTGGATATCTTGTATGGATAGGTTCATTTGACCCGCTTGGTCAGAAAAAATGCGCATTTGAACCAATTTGGAAGCCGCCCAAATCAAATCTGCCTCTTCATCGTTGGCTTCGAAGCCTACCAAGACCAACAAGCCTCTTTCAATAGTACCAGTTCGTGTGCCATTGGCAATTACCTCAGCTTTGGTTACCCTTTGAATCACCAACCTCATGGCGTGCGGTAATAAACGGCCTTGGGTTCGAACAGATCAGGTGTGGCTTCATTAAATGTGAAAAAGCGCAAACTGTCTCCCTCCAGCTGCCAATACCATGCATCATAAGCCAATGCGCCTTTTGAGAGTTGAATTACGTCCATAAATGCTGGATAAGCGTCATAAGCCAATACCACATTGAATTTATTGTAACTGCTTAACCCGCGTACAAAACCTTTTGCATCGAAGCTGATTTTATTGCCAAACGGTTTAGCAGCCTTTGCCGCCTGCCAATTGCCATTTAAAATCTGATTTGCAAGCAAGCGTTGCACTGACATACCAGCTGCCTCTGTTTTGGTACTAGTGCGCACAAAACGGTAGGAGATGTCGTCAATAGTAAGCAAGATTTCTTTCTTAAATGGATCGTAGTCAAAAACAAACTGTAACTCCGAATTGCTGTCGCAAGAAGTGATAGTTAATTTATCCGCATCACGTACAAATGTTGCAGAGCAGTCGTCATTAAAGCCGAAAACCAACTGCATTTGGTTGACGTTTTCGTCGATGATGATTTCTGCGATAGGCAAAAGCTTATTTTGGCTTAAATAAACGCTTTTATTGGCAAGCAAGGCTTCCTGAAAAGAGGCATTAATCCAATTGCCAGTTAGCGTATCTCTTTGTATTTCGACATCTTCCAATACTTCAGCAATGGAATCTTGTTCAATAAGCATTTCTGTATTGTCACTGTCGTCGTTGCTATCAGATCCACAGCTCACTGTGAAAAGCAAGAGACTCAAAAAAATGAGTAAACGCATGGTGTTAATTGTAGGTGTCTTCATTGTTGAGTATGCTTAGGTAGCTTTTATATCTTTCTGCTGCTATCTCATCGATTTCTACAGCAGCTCGTACAGCGCAACCAGGTTCATGGGTGTGTGTACAAGTATTAAAACGGCAATTTTCAAGATAAGACCTCATTTCGGGAAAAAAGTGACCCAATTCATAGCCGGCAATGTCTATCACCCCTAATTCTTTTATTCCTGGAGTATCGATGATTTGAATGCCTTTCTCGGGTTCAAACATCTCCGCAAAGGTAGTGGTGTGCGTGCCTTTAGACGAATATTGGCTTATTTCCCCTGTTTTAAGTGCCAAATTCGGGAAAAGGCTATTCAGCAAAGAGCTTTTGCCCACACCCGAAAAACCACTTACCAAGGTTACCTTGTTGCTGAGCCATTTATGAATTTCTGTCAGTCCTTCAGCTGTTTTAACCGAACAAAAACTGATTTGGTATCCAGCCTTTTGATAAATCTGCGCGATGTCACCAAAAACTTCATGCGCATCGGTTCCCCATAAATCGGCTTTGTTGAAAAGGATGCGTACCGGAATGTCATAAGCTTCAGCCGTAACTAAAAAGCGATCGATGAAACCCAGTGAAATACGGGGCTCAAAAAGCGTGGCTACCAGCAAGGCCTGATCGAGGTTGGCAGCCAAAACGTGGGTCTGCTTGCTCAAATTGGTCGATTTACGAATAATATAGTTCTTCCGTTCATCAATTCCAGTAATCACACTGCCATCACGCTCGTCGTGCTCAAAGCTAACCCAATCGCCCACAGCTACCGGATTGGTACTTTTGCTTCCCATCAGGCGCAGTTTGCCACGAATGCGACAATCATAGCGCTTCCCGTCTTCGCCTTTTACGGTGTACCAACTGCCAGTTGATTTGTGGACCTGTCCTTTCAAACCTGTTATTTTTTGCCGGTGTTTTCAATCGATTCGATGAATTTGCCGAAATCAACTGCTTTTTTGATTTTTTCTGAGGTCAAAGCCAATTCAAGCACTTCTTCCATGCGATTTACATAATGGAAGGTTAGTTCTTTGATGTACTCAGGCCGAATATCCTCTACATCCTTGCGGTTTTGGGCACACATGATGATGTTGGTGATGCCCGCCCGCTTGGCAGCCAGAATTTTCTCCTTGATACCACCCACAGGCAAAACCTTGCCACGCAGGGTGATTTCACCGGTCATGGCCAAGTTTTTACGTACTTTGCGTTGTGTATATGCCGATACAATGCTGGTTAACATGGTGATGCCCGCCGATGGACCGTCTTTGGGCGTGGCTCCTTCGGGTACGTGGATGTAAACATCAGTGGCATCGAATAGCCGGTGATCAATGCCCAAGGCATCGGCATGGGTGCGCACATAGGCCATGGCAATACTGGCCGATTCTTTCATTACATCGCCCAAATTGCCCGTGATTTGCAAACGGCCTTTGCCGCGACTTATCCCAGTTTCAATGAAAAGAATGTCGCCACCCACCGAAGTCCACGCCAAACCAGTTACAACACCGGCATTGTCATTTCCTTCGTACAAATCCTGATCGAATATGCGTGGACCTAGGATTTTTTTGATGGATTCATCGTTTACTTCTACATCATAGGGCTCTTCCAGTGCCTTGAGTTTGGCATAACCACGTACGAGCGAAGCAATGCGTTTGTCGAGGGTGCGCACGCCCGACTCACGGGTGTAGCCCTCAATTACTTTGCGCACGCTGGCGGGACTCAACTTCGCATCGTTTTTGTCCAATCCATGCTCTTCTAATTGCTTGGGAATGAGGTATTTTTTGGCAATCTCTAACTTTTCTTCGATGGTGTAACCATTGATTTCGATTACTTCCATGCGGTCGAGCAGGGCTGGCTGAATAGGAGCCAAGCTGTTTGCTGTTGCGATGAACAGGACCTTGCTTAAATCATAGTCAAGTTCGAGGTAGTGGTCAAAGAAGGTGCTGTTTTGCTCGGGATCAAGTACTTCGAGCAAAGCCGAAGAAACATCGCCGCGGAAGTCGCTGCCTACTTTGTCGATTTCATCGAGTACCATTACCGGATTGCTTTTGCCGGCTTTTTTTACGCTTTGGATGATTCGGCCAGGCATGGCGCCGATATAGGTTTTGCGGTGACCGCGTATGGTAGCCTCGTCGTGCACGCCGCCCAAACTCATGCGCACGTATTCGCGCCCAACAGCTTTGGCGATGCTTTTCCCGAGTGAGGTTTTACCCACGCCAGGAGGGCCTACCAGCAACAAGATAGGGGCTTTCATATTTGCCTTGAGCTTGAGAACAGCCAGGTATTCCAAAATGCGGTCCTTGACCTTTTCCAAGCCATAATGGTCGGTATCGAGAATTTTTTTGGCACGCTTGAGGTCGAAACGGTCTTTGCTAAACTCGTCCCACGGCAGTTCCAACATCAACTCCACATAGTTCAGCACCACGCTGTAATCGGCCGCAGCTGGATTCATCCGTTGCAGCTTGTCGAGTTCCTTGTTGAAATGATCCTGAACAGTCTTCGACCATTTTTTGCTCTTTCCGCGCTCACGCAGGTTCTGCACTTCCAAATCGGGTGTGGCACCTCCCAATTCTTCCTGAATGGTTTTAAGCTGCTGGTGCAAGAAATACTCGCGCTGCTGTTTGTCTAAGTCGACTTTTACCTTGCTCTGGATTTGATTTTTGAGTTCCAGCATCTGAAACTCTTTGCTCAGGAGTGTCAAGACCTCCGTAGCCCTGTCTTTCAAGTTTTCAATTTCGAGCAAACGTTGCTTTTCGGCGACCTCAATATTCAGATTGCTGGCGATAAAATTCACTAAAAAGGCAGGGCTCTCAATGTTTTTAAGTGCAATACCGGCTTCGCTTGGGATATTCGGAGATAGCTGTATGATTTGCTGTGCCAAGTCCTTGGTTGAGCCAATCAATGCATCGAATTCTTTGTCGCTTTTTTTAGGCTTAAGGTCTTTGCTATGTGAAATGCGTGCTTTGAGGTAAGGGTCAAAGCTGGTGATTTGCTCTAAACGGAAGCGCTGACGACCTTGAATGATTACTGTGGTATTGCCATCGGGCATGCGCAGCATTTTGAGAATGCGGGCAACGGTGCCAAAAGGGTGGAGGTCTGCAAATCCCGGATCTTCAACCGACACATCGCGCTGTGAAACCACACCAATGGTTTTGTCGGCACTGTTGGCATCACGAATCAGTTTGATTGATTTGTCGCGACCTACCGTAATGGGTATTACCACGCCAGGAAAAAGTACGGTATTGCGAAGCGGCAATATTGGCAGTTCTTCGGGGAAATTGTCGCCTTTGTCATCTTCTCCTTCATCACCAACTGTCATGATGGGGATGAACTCTGCATCGTCGTCGTAGCCTTGTAAATTCAAAAAATCGCCTTGGGGATATTTATCGT
>ERZ1066127.133-NODE-133-length-48663-cov-11.247778_pt1 | contig 48663 bp, 34 predicted proteins | sample MGYA00382774_ERZ1066127 | MGnify/ENA primary metagenome ERZ1066127 (study PRJEB33369, sample SAMEA5778357) | biofilm metagenome | biome: Industrial cooling water; feature: Water cooling tower basin; material: Biofilm | place: United Arab Emirates | collected...
CACGATGCCCGCACCAACCGGCTCATCCTCACCAGCGCCGAGGACAATGTGGTCAAAGGTGCCGGTGGCCAAGCCGTGCAATCTTTCAACCTGATTTTCGGACTGGATGAAAAAGCGGGATTGCTTTCCGTGTAACATGCCCCATATCTTTTTTTCTCGCTGACATGGATTCACATTTCACCAAAATCAAAGGCGGCGTCGGTGCTCCGCTCGGCTTCCTGACCTCGGCCATTTCCTGCGGCATCAAAAATCCCGATGCCACCCGTCTGGACCTCGCCCTGATTTTATCCGAAACGCCCTGCGTCTCTGCCGGCACGTTCACCACCAATCGTGTCAAGGCCGCCCCGGTGAAGCTGTCCCAAGCCCACCTGCGCCGTGGCGAACTGCGTGCCATCATCGCCAATTCCGGCAATGCCAATGCCTGCACCGGCGTAGTGGGCATCCGCGATGCAAAACTGATGTGCCAGAGCGCCGCCAAGGCTCTGAAACTGAATGCCTCGGAAATCGGCGTGTGCTCCACCGGCGTGATCGGCTTGCCCATGCCCATGTCACGCATCGAGACACGCATCCCCGAGCTGGTCGAAAAACTCGGTCCCAAAAACGGCTCGGACGTCGCCGCCGCGATCATCACCTCTGATACCCATCCCAAGGAAATCGCCATCTCCTTCGACATCGATGGCCACAAGGTCCGCATCGGCGGCTGCGTCAAAGGCGCGGGCATGATCAGTCCCAGCATGGCCACCATGCTCTGCTTCATCACCACCGATGCGAATCTCACCTCGGACTGCCTGCGCAAATGCACGCTCGAAATGGTCGAGGATTCCTTCAACCGCATCACCATCGATGGCGACATGAGCACCAACGACACCGTGCTCGTGCTGGCCAATGGTCGCTCCGGCATGCCCGTCATCCGCCGCAACAGCCAGGCCTGCAAAATTTTCCGCGCCGCCCTGCAATACGTCATGTTGGAACTCGCCAAAGCCGTGGTGCGCGATGGCGAGCGCGTGACGAAGTTCGTAACCGTGGAGGTCAAGGGTGCCCGCACCTATCTCGATGCCAAAAAAGTCGCCGAAGCCGTCAGCAAATCCGCACTGGTGAAATCGTCCTGGAACGGCGGCGATCCGAACTGGGGCCGCATCATTCACGCCGTCGGCTACTCGCGCGCCCGCATCCGTGAGGAATTGGTGGACATTTATCTCAATGGCAAAGCTGCCTGCCTCGGTGGACTGCAAGCCCCCACCCCCATGGATGACCTGCGCGCCATCGCCGCCAAGCCCGAGTTCACCGTGGAAATCCACCTCAACCAAGGCGAGGCGAACTACACCATGTACACCAGCGACCTCTCGCCGGAATACATCGACTTCAACCGCAGCGAATACGCCTACTGGAAACAAGCGCGCAAGGACGGACTGGTCTAACACATTTTTTATGAAACTCGCACTCGATGCCATGGGCGGCGATCACGCCCCCGCCGTCAACATCCTCGGAGCCAAACAGGCGCTCAGCCTCTATCCCAAGATCCAGAAAATCTTCCTCGTCGGCGATGGCCCCACGCTCGAGGCCGAATGCAAAAAACACCAACTCGAAAGCGAGCGCATCACCATCGTTCACGCCTCCGAGGTCATCGGCATGGCCGAGCCCGGTGCCAAAACCGTGCGCCGCAAGAAAAATTCCTCGATCAACATCGCCATGGACCTGGTGAAAGCCGGCGATGCCGATGCTTTCATCTCCGCCGGCAACACCGGGGCCTGCGTCGCCTCCGCCACGATCAAACTCCGCCTCATCGAGGGCATCGAGCGCGCCGGCATCGCCTCGCCGCTGCCGAACGAACACGGCGTCTGCAACATCCTCGACGCCGGTGCCAACCCCGAGGCCAAGCCGCAGCACCTTATCGGCTACGCCATCATGGGCACCGCCTTTGCCAAGCACGTGCTGGGCATTGCCGATCCTCTCGTCGGCCTGATGTCGAACGGCGAGGAAGACGAAAAAGGCACCACCTTCACCAAGGAAACCTTCGCCCTTCTCAAGGAAACGCCCGGCATCCATTTCATCGGCAACGTCGAGGGCCACGATCTGTTTGAGACCCCGCTGCACGTCGTGCTCTGCGATGGCTTCACCGGCAACATCGTGCTGAAGTCCTGCGAAGCCACCGCCAAGGCCATGGGCAAATGGCTGAAACAGGAACTCACCGCCAATCCCCTGCGCACCCTCGGTGCCGCGATGGCAAAAGGTGCCTTCAAGGCCCTCAAGGAAAAATCCTCCTACGAAAGCTACGGCGGATGTCCTTTGTTGGGCGTCAATGGCGTGGTCATCATCGCTCACGGCTCCTCCAGCGCCCTCGCCGTGCAAAACGCCCTGCGCGTCGGCATGGAAACCGTGGAGAACAAAGTCAACGACTCCATCCGCGCCGCCCTGGCTCAGTAACAGGAGCGCCCATCAGTTCACTTGATTTTGCGCATGCTCCAGACCATATACTGGCCATCCATCCCCCCTGCTACGTCAGTCCCAAGAAATGCGCGCAAAAAATAGTTGACTGATCGTCTATGTGATGCGAAAGATTCGCGCATGGGCAGAACTTCTGATGCCAAGGAACGTTTGATCGAGGCGATGAGCGAGCTGATTTGGCTCGGCTCCTATGGCAGCACGAGTGTCGATCACATTTGTGAGCGGGCGGAGGTGAAGAAAGGCAGTTTCTATCATTTTTTCCCGTCCAAGACCGAGCTTGCCTTGGCGGTGATCGACGAAGCTTCACGCGAGGTGTTCGCCACGCTCGACACCATTTACTCTCCTACCGTGCCGCCGCTGGAACGCATCCGCAATGAGGCCCGCTGGGGGTATCAGCATCAGAAAGAAATCAGCGAAAAATACGGTCGCGTGCTCGGCTGCCCGCTGTTTTCCCTGGGTGCGGAAGTGGGCACACGCGAAGAAAGCCTGATCCTGAAAATCAAGGAAATCCTCGACAAGCACCTGCGCTACTACGAGTCCGCTTTGCTCGATGCCCAGCACCAGCAGTTGATCGCCATCACGCCCGTGGCCCCCATCGCACGGCGCTTGCTGGCCTATGCCGAGGGCATGCTCACGCAGGCCCGTATCCACAACGACCTCGCCTACATCGCCGAGATCGAACACGGCTTCATGGCCATGCTCGATATCCTCGTGCGCCAACGTGCCTAAACTTTTTTTGTCCCCATATTTTACCAACCAGTCAACTATGAAACAACTGATCCTATGTGCCAGCCTGGCCACACTCATCGGCTGCCAACGTCCACCCCAAGGTCCACCGCCGCAGATGCCGCCAACGCCCGTGGGGGTGATGAAAATCGCGCCGGAACCGCTGATCGAGTGGGAGATTTTCAGCGCCCGCGTGGAGGCCATCGAGAGCGTACAGCTCAGCCCGCGGGTCAGTGGTTATCTGGATGCCGTGCATTTTTCCGCCGGTGAGTTGGTGAAAAAGGATCAACTGCTGTTCCAGATCGATCCCCTGCCTTACGAGGCGAAACGCGCACAGACCGCCGCGATGTTAGAAAAAGCCGAGGCCGCCCTGGCCAGCGCGAGGACGGAAGCGGAACGCGTGCCGGAGCTGCTCATCGCCCGCGCCATGACGCAGGAGGAGGCGGATGCCCGGCTCTCGAATCTCCAACAAGCCCAGGCATCGCTCGCCGCGGCCAAGGCGGATCATCAATTGGCCCAGCTCGATCTCGATCGCACCAAAGTGCTCTCACCCATCGCCGGCCGCATTTCCCGTGCCATGGTCACCGCCGGCAATCCGGTGAATCTCAGCAGCGTGCTGACCACCATTGTCAGTGTGGATCCCGTGCACGCCTATGCCGATCTCGATGAAAACACCTTGCTGCGCGTGCAGAAATTGATCGCAGAAAAACGAGTGATGCTCGACAAGGAAGGCCGCATCCCGGTGCAACTCCAGCTTGCCGATGAAAAGGATTTCCCCCACGTGGGATGGTTCGAATCGCTGGACAACCGCGTGCTGGCCTCCACCGGCAGCATCGTCTTGCGCGCCGTGATTCCCAATCCTAACGGAAAACTGATGCCCGGCATGTTTGCCCGCATCCGCCTGCCGCTCAGCGAGGAAAAGCCCACCATCGTGATTCCCGAAGCCGCGATCAAAACCGACCAAGGGCAGAAGTTTGTGTATGTGATCGATGACAAGTCCTGCGCCCAATACCGCCCGGTGACGCTGGGTCCCAGCCTTGGTTTGCGCCGCATCATCCGCCAGGGACTGAACGAAGGTGACACCGTGGTGATCAATGGCTTGGCCAAAATTTTCATGCCGGGCATGCCGGTGCAACCCCAACTTGAAACACCCGAGGCCCCATGAACATCGCCGGATTTTTCATCAATCGCCCGATTTTCGCCGGAGTCCTCTCGGTGATCATCGTGGTGCTGGGCAGCATTTCCCTATTCCAGTTGCCGATCTCGGAATACCCGGAAGTGGTGCCGCCTACCGTCATCGTCACCGCCACTTACCCGGGCGCGAACCCCAAGACCATTGCCGAAACCGTGGCCTCGCCGCTGGAACAGGCGATCAATGGCACGGAAAACATGCTATACATGAGCTCGCAGAGCACGGCCAACGGCGTGATGACGCTCACCATCACGTTCAAGCTCGGCACGGACATCGACAACGCGCAGGTGCAGGTGCAGAACCGCATCTCGCAGTCCTTGCCGAAGCTGCCGGAAGAAGTGCGGCGCATCGGCGTCACCACCATCAAGAGTTCGCCGAATCTGACCATGGTGGTGCATTTGCTCTCGCCCAATGACCGCTACGACTCGCTCTATCTGCGCAACTACGCGATCCTCAACGTGAAGGATGAACTCGCTCGCTTGCCGGGTGTGGGACAGGTGGAATTGTTCGGCGGTGGCGACTATGCCATGCGCATTTGGATCGACCCGGAAAAGGCCGCATCGCGCGGGCTGACGGCATCGGACATCGTGCAAGCGATCCGCGAGCAGAACGTGCAGGTCGCCGCCGGCGCGGTGGGCCAGCAGCCGATGGAAAAGGAAGTCGCACTCGAGCTCACAGTGAATGCCAAAGGCCGTTTGGTCTCCGTGGAGGAGTTTGAAGAAATCATCGTGAAAAACGGCGAGTATGGTGAAAAAACCAAGCTGCGTGACGTCGCCCGGGTCGAGCTGGGTGCGGGCGACTACAGCCTGCGTTCGCTCATCAACAACAAGGAGGCGGTGGGCATTCCGGTATTCCAATCGCCGGGCTCGAATGCCCTCGCGCTCTCTGATAGCGTGCGCGCAAAGATGGAGGACCTGAAGAAAAAGTTTCCGGAAGGTCTCGACTACACCATCGCCTACGACCCCACCCGTTTCGTCAACAAGTCCATCGATGCCGTGATCCACACCCTGCTGGAAGCGGTGATCCTGGTGGTGTTCGTGGTGGTGCTTTTCCTGCAGACCTGGCGCGCCTCGATCATTCCGCTGGTCGCCGTGCCGGTGTCCTTGATCGGCACTTTTGCGGTGATGCATTTGTTAGGCTTCTCGCTGAACAACCTGTCGCTGTTCGGTCTGGTGCTGGCGATCGGCATCGTCGTTGATGACGCGATCGTGGTGGTGGAAAACGTGGAGCGCAACATCGCGCTCGGCCACAGTCCAGTGGAGGCCACGCGTATCGCGATGAAAGAAGTGACCGGCCCCATCATCGCCACCACGCTGGTGCTGTGCGCGGTGTTCATTCCCACCGCCTTCATCAGCGGCATCAGCGGACAGTTTTACAAGCAGTTCGCCGTGACGATTGCCATTTCCACGATGATCTCGGCCTTCAATTCACTGACCCTCAGCCCCGCGCTCTCGGCCTTGCTGCTGCAGGCGCACGATAGCAAACGCGACTACTTCACGCGTTTCATCAACCTCGCCCTCGGCTGGTTGTTCCGTCCCTTCAATCGCTTTTTCTTTTGGTCATCGCAGGTCTATGTCGGCATCGTGCGCCGCATGATCCGCTTCGCCGTGCTCGCCTTGCTCATGTATGGCGGTCTGTTGTGGATGACCTACCGCGCCTTCGACACCACGCCCACGGGCTTCGTGCCCTCGCAGGACAAACAATACCTCATCGCCTTCGCGCAGTTGCCCGATGGTGCCTCGCTCGACCGCACCGAGCGCGTCATCCGCGAGCTCAGTGACATCGCGCTGAAACATCCCGGCGTCGATAACAGCATCGCCTTCCCCGGCCTGTCGATCCAGGGCTTCACCATCAGCCCGAATTCCGGCATCGTGTTTGTGGGCCTCAAGCCCTTCGAACAACGCACCACGCCGGACCTGGCGGCGGATGCGATCGCAGGCGCGCTGAACGCCCAGTTCTCGCAGATCAAAGAAGCGCTGGTGCTCAGTTTGTCGCCGCCACCGGTCAATGGCATCGGCACCTCCGATGGCTTCAAGCTGATGATTCTTGATCGCACGGACGCCGGTTATGATGCCCTCTATCAACAAACCCAGCAGTTGTTAGGCAAAGTCATGCAGACCCAGCGTTTCACGCAAACGACTTACTCCGGCTACACCGTCAACGTGCCGCAGCTCGATGCGCAGGTGGACCGTGAAAAGGCCAAGGCCGCGGGTGTGCCCTTGCAGAATTTGTTCGAGACCCTGCAGATCAATCTCGGCTCGGTGTATGTCAACGACTTCAACCGTTTCGGCCGTACCTGGCAGGTGGTGGCGCAGGCGGACTCTCCGTTCCGCGATGAACCGGAAGACATCGGCAAGCTCAAGACCCGCAACAACAAGGGCGAAATGGTCCCCGTGGCCTCGATGGTGCGGGTGGCGGAAAGCTCCGGACCGGATCGTGTCACGCACTACAACGGCTACCTTGCCGCCGATTTCAACAGCGGCGCCGGTCCGGGCATGAGCTCGGGCGAGGCCGAGGCGGCGATGGAAAAAATCGCCAAGGAAAGCCTGCCGCCCGGCTACGAACCGGCATGGACGGACCTGGTCTATCAACGCATCCTCGCGGGCAACTCCGCCGTGTATGTCTATCCACTCTGCCTCCTGCTGGTGTTCCTCGTGCTCGCCGCGCAATACGAGAGCCTGCGCCTGCCGCTGGCCATCATTCTGATCGTGCCGCTGTGCCTGTTGTTCTCGTTAGCCGGGGTGATCCTGAGTAATAGCGATAACAACATTTTCACCCAGATCGGCTTCATCGTGCTGATCGGTCTGGCCTGCAAAAACGCGATTCTCATTGTCGAGTTCGCCCGCGAGAAACAGCACGAGGGCATGACGCCGCTGGAAGCCGCACTGGAGGCCTGCCGCCTGCGCTTGCGCCCCATTCTCATGACGTCCATCGCCTTCATCGCCGGGTGCTATCCGCTGGTGGTGAGCACCGGAGCAGGAGCCGAAATGCGCCGCGCCATGGGCACCGCGGTGTTTTCAGGCATGATCGGCGTGACGATCTTCGGCCTGTTCCTCACACCCTTGTTCTACGTCGTCCTGAGCAAACGCAAACCATCCACCGCCGCTCCCACCTTACCCCAAGAACACTCATGAAACTTCCCCTACTCTCGCTTTTCAGCCTGCACCTGTTGAGTCTCGCTCTCACGGCGGAGGAAATTGTGCTGCGCGCCGTTTCCCCCCGGGACCAAGTGCCGCGCGGCATCTGGTGGTCGGTGTATGGCGATGCCAAGCTCGATGCCCTCATCCGCGAGGCGGGTTCGGCGAACCAGGATCTGCGGGCCGCGGTCTTCCGTTTCGACCAAGCCCGCGCTGGCGCCCGCATCGCCCGCAGCGACTTTTTCCCCACGGTCAGCGCCCGGGCGGAGGTCACGCACCAATCCTTCAGCGGCAATACCACCGTGCCCTTTGACCCGAACGGCCAGATTTTCCGCGGCTGGAACTACAGCGTGCCGCTTGATGTCAGTTATGAGATCGACCTGTGGGGCCGCGTGCGCCTCGCCCATCAAGCCGCCGTGCAGGATGCCGCCAGTGCCGCTGCCACCATGCAACACGTGCTACTTTCCGTGCAATCCGAAGTCGCACAAAATTACTTCCGCCTGCGCGCTCTCGATGCCGAGATCACTGCCTCCGAGCGCGCCGTGGCGCTGTTGACCGAGTCTCAGAACATCACCGTCCGACGCCAAAAATCCGGCACCGCCACCGACTTCGAAGTGGCCCGCGCCAGCGCCGAACTGGCCGGTCAAAAAGGTGAAATTTCCGGCCTGCGAGCCCAGCGTGATCAACTGAAAAACGCCATCGCCGTGCTGCTGGGCAGACGCGCCCAGACCTTTGAGATCAGCGCTGATGCGAACAAAATCCCACCCGTGCCAGTGGTGCCCAAGTCCCTGCCCTCTGATTTGCTGGAGCGACGTCCCGACATCGCCGCCAGCGAACGCGCCTTGGCTTCCAGCTTGAACGAATTGGGCGTGGCGAAATTGGCGGGCTATCCCAGCCTCAGGCTCACGGCGAACACCGGTTTTGCCAGCGGCAACGTGAACAATCTTTTTGCCGTGGGCAGCGAACGATGGATCATCGGCCCCACGCTCAACATTCCCATCTTTTCCGGTGGTCGTGATCGCGCCAACCTCGAAGCCAAAAGAGCCGCCGCGGACGTGGCGCTGGCCCAATACCGGCAATCCGTGCTCACCGCTTTCGCCGAGGTGGACAATCAAATGACCGCCATCGATCGCCTCGAAGAACAACTGGGCTTCCAGCGCGAATCCCTGGCCCAAGCGGAAAAGGCACGCGAATTGGCCAAAACTCGCTACGACAAGGGCGTGGGGCTCTACCAGGACCTGCTCGAAGCCGAGCGCAACGCCATCCGTGCCGAGCGCAGCCTGTGCCAACTACGCGGCCAGCATTTGATCGCCTCGGTGACTCTGATCAAGGCCCTGGGTGGCGGCTGGAATCAAAAAATGCCCGCCGTCATTCCCGACCTCAAAAGCGACCCGGATTCCCAGACCGAAAATGCCGCGGCACCCAAAAAGAACATCTTCCAGCGACTGTTTCAACGCGGATGAATGTCGCAAAGCTTCCGCCATCCCAGCCCTCTCGCGACCGCCCAAAAGCTTAAAGTTTCCTGAAAATCAGGCTTGCCGGAGCACTGAAAGCAGTTCACTATGGTCATGCCCTCGCAGGGAGGAGGTATGGCGAAACTTGACAATATCAAACGCGGCGAACCACTGCCCGAACCGAACAAACGCCACAGTGAGATCATTGGTATCGTGCTGATGATGTTTGGTGGTTTGTTCCTGCTCGCCTTGATTTCCTACACTCCGCATGATGCCCCTGTCGCCGGGATTCTTGGCATCGCCGGACATCCGGCGGGCGTGGAGCGACAAAATTTGATTGGCCCCACCGGCGCCATCCTCGGTGCTGCGCAAATGTTGCTATTGGGAGCAGCGGGCTACCTCATTCCCGTAGCCCTGTTGTGGTTCGGCATCGCCAAGATGTTTTTCAACGCCCGCCTGTGGGGTAGAACCATGATCGGCTTCACCCTCTTGATGCTGAGCGCGGCTTCTTTGCTCCATGTCTCGGGCCTATTCTTTCCCGATTGGGAAAAAACCTACGTCATCCCCGGTCCGGGCGGCATTTTGGGCAAGGGCGTGGGGGAATTTGTCTTCGCCCAGTTCATCGGGAAAATCGGCGCGCTCATTCTGCTGTCGGGCGTCTATCTCATCGCTCTGATCATGATCACGGGCGTGCCTCCGCTGCAATTTTTCCGCGCCTGCGTGGCCGTCACCAAGCACAAATGGAACGCCAAACGCGAGCAACAACGCGAAGCCCAACTTGCCGCCGAACGAGAGCAACAACTCCTCCGTGATCGCGAGGCAGAAAAAGAACGCCGCCGCCGCGAACGCAGCGCTACGACCGCCACCACGGAGGAGGAAAACGGCCATTTCAAACCATTGTTTAACCCCGCACCCGAAGACAACCAGCAGTTTTTGCCCTTGGTCAGCACGCCGGCGCCGAAAATCATCGATGCCTCCGCACGCCGCCCCGCCGCGCCACAACCGGGCGACAAGCCTTTCGAGCGCAAGCCCAAGACCGACCTCTCGCTGTCCACCACGGGTTTTGAAAACTATGAGTTGCCCGGCTTCGACCTGCTGGATCTCGATGAAAGTGAAGAGTCCCCCGAAGCCGACAAAGAGGAGCTCCTCGCCACCCAGCGCAACATCATCGAGACCCTGAAGTCCTTCAACATCGAGGTCACTCCCGGCGACATCACCCGCGGCCCGACCATCACGCGCTATGAAATTTACCCGCCGCCGGGCATGCGCGTCTCGAAAATTTCCCAGCTCGAAAACGACCTCGCCCGCTCCACCTGTGCCGAGCGCATCAACATCCTCGCGCCGATTCCCGGCAAGGACACCGTCGGCATCGAGATCGCCAACACCACCAAGGTGGCCGTCCCCTTGCGCGAGTTGCTGCAAGACCCGGAATTCCGCTCAGCCAAGAAAAAAATCCCGCTCGCCCTCGGCAAGGATGTGTATGGCAAGACCGTCATCGGCGACCTCGCCGCGATGCCGCACTTACTCGTCGCCGGTGCTACCGGTTCGGGCAAATCGGTGTGCATCAACTCGATCATCGCCTCCATCCTGTTCAAGTTCGGCCCGGATGAACTGCGTTTCATCATGGTGGACCCGAAAGTGGTGGAGATGCAAATTTACAACAAACTCCCCCACCTCGTGGTGCCGGTCGTCACCGATCCGAAAAAAACCGTGGCAGCACTCAAGTGGGTGGTGAACGAGATGGAAAAACGCTACCGCATTTTCGCCAAAGTGGGCGTGAGAAATTTCGACGGCTACAACAACCGCCCGCGTCCGGAAAAAACCGTGATGGGCGAGCTTCCCATCGAAGAAAAAGAGCCCGAACCGGAGCCCGACCTGGAGCAGATCGAGTCCATCGCCGCCGCGCTCGAGTCCGGCGAACTGGGCCCTGAGGAAGATGAGGACGAAATCATCCCGGATGATGACAAAATCCCCGATCGTTTCCCCTACATCGTGGTGCTCATCGACGAGTTGGCCGACCTGATGCAAACCGCTCCCGCCGATGTGGAAGGCTGCATCGCCCGCATCGCACAAAAAGCCCGTGCCGCCGGCATTCACCTCATCATCGCCACCCAGACACCGCGTGCCGATGTGGTGACCGGCATCATCAAGGCCAACATCCCCTGCCGCATCGCCTTCCAAGTGTCCTCGCAGCTCGATTCCCGCGTCATCCTCGACACCAAGGGCGCGGACAAACTCGTCGGCAAGGGCGACATGCTATATCTGCCACCCGGCTCGGCCAAACTCGAACGGTCCCAAGGTGCCTTCGTCTCCGATGCCGAAGTGGAGCGCCTCGTCGAGCACTGTGCCGCCTTCGGCAAACCGAACTTCGAAACCGACATCAGCAAGGCCATCGAGACCGGCAACGTCGGCGACGATGACAACGATGACGAGTCCGATGTGGATGAGGAAATGGTCATCAAGTGCATCGAGGTCGTGCGCCAGGAGCAAAAAGCCAGCACCTCGCTGTTGCAGCGGCGTTTGCGGCTGGGTTACACCCGCGCCGCGCGTATGATCGATATCCTCGAAAGCCGTGGACTCATCGGACCGGGAGAAGGCGCCAAGGCCCGCGAAGTTTTCATCAAGGACTAATGGTCCTCAGGATTCGTCCCGCACCGCGCCCGGCCTGAGCACGGAGTTTGGGTTTCCTCATCCTGCGTGCGTTTCGTTTCGCCCTTGTGGTGGATTTTTCTTTATCTTGCGTGGTTTCACGATTGAATCGCGCCATGCCAACCGCCGCCATCATCGTAGCCGCCGGCACGTCACAACGCATGGGCTTCGATAAACTCGCCGCACCGCTGCATGGGTGTCCGGTGCTCGCGCACAGCGTGCATGCGTTTTGCAACGCCCCGTCCATCGATGAAATCTACGTCGTTTGCTCGGAGTCACGATTCCACGAACTGCTGGCCGGACCTTTTTCCAAGCCCGTCAAACGCGTGGAGGGTGGTGCCACCCGCCAGGATTCCGTCTATCAAGGCCTGAGCGCGCTATCGCCGGAAATCACCATGGTGGCGGTTCATGACGGCGCGCGCCCGCTGATTCGCCCGGAGGAGATCGATGCCTGCCTGGAACATGCCAAGAAATACGGAGCCAGCGCGCTAGGCCGCAAGGTCACGGAAACACTCAAGCGAGCCGATCACGAAGGTTTCGCCCGCTCCAGCGTGGACCGCGCTCTGCTGTGGTTCATGGAGACGCCGCAATGTTTCCGCGTGAATGTGCTCAAGCGTGCCTACCAGCATGTGCGCGAACGCCTGCTGCAAGTCACGGATGAAGTATCCGCCGTCGAAGCCATCGGCATTTCCACCTATCTGGTGGAATCCCGCAGCCCCAATCTCAAAATCACCGTACCTGCGGACTTGACGCTGGCCTCCCATCTGTTAGGGAAAAATTCCACTCCTGAATAGACATGCAATCTCCCTACCATTGGCAATCCCTGCCCAACGGCATGCGACTCGCCACCGCCAGTCTGCCATACGCGGAGTGTGCCACCATGGCCATCTACATCCCGGCCGGTTCGCGCCATGACCCGCGGGGACTCGCGGGACTGGCCCATTTCATGGAACACATGGCATTCAAGGGAACGGCACGGCGCTCCGCCAAGCAGCTCTCACTGGACCTGGAACGCTCCGGAGCGCAGGCCAATGCCTGCACCACCGAGGACCACACCGTCTATGATGCGCGTGGTGATGCGGCATCACTCCCGCTGCTGGCGGACATCCTCAGCGACATGGTCTGGCACAGCTCGCTGCCGCCGCGCGAGATCGCCCTGGAGCGTGACGTGATTCATGAGGAAATCACGATGTATGAGGAAACGCCCGGCGATCACATTGGCGATCTGATTTCCCAGGCGCTCTGGTCACCCCACCCCTTGGGCGAGCCCATCACCGGCACCCACGAGACGCTGGATGCCATCAGCCGCAACCATTTGTTTGAGTTCTGCCAAAAGCACCATTTCCGCTCGGATCTGGTCATCGCAGCCGCGGGTCCGTATTCACCGGCGGAATTTGCGAAAATCCTCGCGCCTTACCTGCCGGAGCAATCCACCACCCCGCCCGCACCAGCCACAGCATTTGCCCACCAGGCTCCATCCACGCCTGTGGTGCAGCACCGCGAGACCGAACAGCTGCAACTCGCCATTGCCTATCACACGCCGGGGCGTCGTGATCCCGGACGCCACGCCTTGCGACTGCTGTCGATCCTGTTAGGCGAATCCACCAGCTCACGCCTGTTTCAGAAACTGCGCGAAGAACGCGGCCTGTGCTACCACATCTCGTCGGATCTGGCCTTGCTCGAAGAAACCGGCTCACTGGAAATTTCCCTGGGACTGGATCCGGATTCCCGCGACGAGGCCTTCCAGCGTATCATGCGCGAAATCCAACAGCTCTGCCGTGAGGGGCCGACGGCCGCTGAGTTGGAACGTGCGAAAAAAATTGCCATCACCTCGAACAAGATCGCCCTGGAATCGACCTCGGCACAAATGTCCTGGGCGGCGGAATCGCTGCTGTTCGAGGGGGAAATCATCACCCCGGCGGAATCCCGCGCGCGCTTGCTGCCTGTGACGACCGAGGAGGTCAAGGCCATGGCGCGGTTGGTTTTCACTGCGGCACGTCAGGCCGTGGCGGAGATCCGCCCCCTGTGAGGACCAGTGCGGAATCACTCGCTGGGCAGACCTTTCACCCAACTGTCCGCCGCCACCGACTCGATGAGCACCTGCGTGTGATGGCTGTCCTCATCGCGGTAGCGGATGCGCAACAGCATCGGTCGCGACAGGACGTCCGATGCCAGCGCCACAGCCTGATGAACCGCTGAGCCGCGCTGCACATAGCCGTGAAGCACACGATCGTCACCATCGAAGATCAATCGATAGGATTGCCATTCATTTTCCGACGAGCTGGGGAAATCGTAGTTGTAGTAGCTCTCAGTCTCCACGGTGACTCTGACCTCGGTCGGTTTCAGCGGCTTTTTCTGGGTCAGCGTATGGTAATCCATCTCACTCCAGACCACCCAGCTTTCCCAATCGACAAGAAAGCGATCCGCTGATTTGAACAACGTCATCAGGCGCGTGGTTTGATCTTTCCGACGGATTTGAATCTGCAGGCAGGTGCCATTCGCCAGCAGCGTGGAACTGGGTTTTTCCATGCCGTCATAGAGGGCGTCAGGCAACGGTTGCTTGGCATAATACTGTCTCACCTTTTCCTCCAGCCCTTCCATGGGTCGCAACAGAGGAAGCAGGTCTTCGACCGACGTGACCCGGAAAAACGATTCGACAGCCGCATGCCCCTCGCGGATTTGAGCGAGCTGCTGGGCGGTGGCGGAGTCCTTGTCCTGCTCCGATGGCGGCGGTGTGAGGTAAGGGACCGAGACAGGAGCCAAGGCAGGCGCTTGATCGTCAGGCTTGGGCCGCAGCAAGATCACAAGGGTGACAATGATGCCCAGCGAGAGAAGCCCTGCGGCCAGCCACCACCAAAGCAGAGGCACGCCGCCGGAAAATCGCAGGATTTTGCGTTCATCATGCTGCCAGTCGTTTTCGGCATTTTTTCCGCGTGAACGGTGTTTTTTTCTGCGTCGCCACTCGCCCGTGCCGGGTGCGGAAACGATGGCTGGCTCGGCGGGTGTGGAGACGTCTTCCATCACCGGCGACTCTTCTTGCCCCCAATGGTTTTGCTCAGGTGCATCGGAGATGTGTGACTCGGCTGGCTGCTCGCCTGCTTCCACTTCGGTGTCGGCCTCGGCCTGTTCCACCAGCGCGGGCACTACCTCTCCCGCACGAGGCAAGCGCAGCATGCGATCACATGCCGGACACACCACGCCCCTGCCTTCGTAGTGGGAAGGAATGCGAAAAATCGAGCGACAATCCTGGCAAACAAAGGCATTCCACCGTCGTTTTTCCGAACCGTGGGCAGCTGCCGCAGGCGTTGAGGATGAGCTGGACATGAACAATTATTCGATTTCGATTTCCAATTTGCCCGGCGGATTGAGTGGCAACTGGGCTTGTTTGTCGCCGAGATCCAAGGCGTCCAAACCTTGCTGAATGCTTTGGAAAAAGGCACCTTCTTCCGCCTCATCATTCTCGGCATTGCCCCCTTTGGGAATCTCCGCCTGATATGGGTCCGTGCCGATCAGGAGCGGTTCTTTCGCTCGCACCGGTATCGCATCCAACGCCGCGATGTCAGTGCCGCCATTTTTCCCGCCGGGGATCACCCCCTGTGATCCGGACGAGTGAACCGGGCATGTGGGAATGGACTCGGTGCCTTGACGGAAATATTCTTTGACGCGCGCATCTTTGAGTTTCGGCAATCCTGTGGCTGGGTCCTTGACGGTTTCGTAGCAGTATTGGCTGGCGCGTTGGCCACTGACACGGCAGACATCAAGCTCCACCACCGTCGGCGGCTTGCGGATCTCTCCTTGCAGATAGGAAACCGGCAAGGCATTCATCGCGGCTTTCCATACCGGCAGCGCAATGTCTTTGCCAAAGGCACCTTCATACATGGAGGGAGGCGTTCCTTGCAGAAATCCGCACCACACTCCACAGGCCACCCGGTTGCTGTATCCCAGAGTCCAACAACCGGAAAAATCATGCGTTGTGCCGGTTTTCACTCCACCTTGGAAAACGGGATTCATGTCGCTCATGCTGCGACTGAGGTTGCCATCCTTGATCGTGCCGCGCAGCATGTCGTGCACCTGGTAGGCGCTGGCGGCATCGGTAGCGAGATGACGTTCCGGCTCGCGCGGCACTCGTTGCATCACCACGTGGCCTGCGCTGTCTTCGATCCGCTCGACGTAAATTGCTTGTTTCGGGCCACTCTCTCCCCCGCGCGCGAACGATGCCACGGCACTCACGGCTTCCGGCAACGAGGCGGACTCCCAGCCCACCAACAGACGCGGCAGTTTTTCGCCATCGGGCACCGCGAAGCCGAAGCGCTTGAGGGCCTCGCCCACCCGATCAAGGCCGACTTGATTGCCAAAGCGCACCATCGCGGCCACCTTCGATTGCTGCAGCGCCCGCCGCACCGGCACCAGTCCCTGGTAGCGGGGATTGGAAATTTCCGCGCCCCACTCCCCCAGAATGCCCTCGCGTCCACCCACCATGATCATGCGGTTGTCCATCGGTTCATCCTCCACCATGGTGCCCGGTGTGAGACCGTTGGAAAATCCGGAGGCCACCAGGAAAGGAAACAGAGCCGTGCCCATGGGTTTGCGCCCTTCCTCAATGAAATTGTATTGCGAGTGGGAATAATCCCGCCCGCCGATGTAGGCCAGCACCTCTCCGGTTTCGTGATCCATCATCAGCAGCGCCCCTTGCACATAGGTGGGAGCCTGTTGGGTTTTCTTGAAGGCGGCGTGGGTAGCGTGGAGGTAATTCGGCCGCTCCTCCACCGCGCGGAGTGAACTTTGCAAGGCGGCTTGTGCCGCATCCTGAGCCTCTTTGAAAATCGTGGTGCGGATCACAAAGCCGCCTTTGGCAAATGCGTCCTCGCCAATCAGGTCACGCGCCTCCGCCGCGATCAGCTCATACACGTGGCTTGTGCCGCGTTGCAGCGGACGGGGATTCAGCTCCACCGGCATGGCCAGATATTTCGCCAAATCCTCCGAGCTGATCATCTTCTCCTCGCGCATCCGCCACAACACATGATCGCGACCACGCTTGTTCGCCACCAGGTTGTTGAGCGGGCTCAGCTCCAGCGGGTTGCGCAAAATGGTGACAATCGACGCGCATTCGGGGATCGTAAGCTCCGACGGCTCCTTGCCAAAGTATCCCAGCGATGCCGAGCGCAGCCCGTAAAAACCACTGCCGAGAAACGAGCGATTCACAAAAAAGCCCATGATGTCCTGTTTCGAGTAGCGCTTCTCGATGCGCTGGGCGAGAAACATTTCCACCATTTTGCGCTGGAAGCCGCTCTCTCCCCGGCGCTTGGCTTCCGCCTTGAGACTGTAGGCATCCCGCGCCAATTGCTGGGTGATGGTGCTGGCTCCCTGGGTCACTTCCCCTTTGTTGGAAATCATTTTCAATCCGGCACGACACACGCCGATGTAGTCCACGCCATCGTGCGTATCAAAACGGCTGTCCTCGCCGGCCTTGAGGGCGTTGATGAAGTTCTTCGGGATTTCATGGAAATCGATCATGCTGCGGTTTTCCACGAAAATGCGGCCGATTTCCTTGCCCTGACGATCGAGAATGATGCTGGGCACCTCAATGTCGTTGATCCGCTCCAGGTCGTAGGTGAGCGAACGCTCGCGATACGGTCGGCTCTGCTGCTCAAACACCACCCAGCCCGCTCCTGCCGCGATGAGTCCGAGAAGGAAAAAGCCGAACCAAAAGCCTTTTCGCTTGTAGAATCGTTTCCTTCGTCGCTTGTTTCTTCCGCTGCTGTAGCTGCCTGCCATGATGCGCTGTGATTCTAACCCGAACTTACCCATGAAATCAACCACAGCGTTGCGGAAAATCATTCACGACCAAAGCCCGCTTTGCTTTCGCGATTTCATGCATCTCTGTCTCTATCATGAAGAGCATGGTTACTACGCACAGAGACCGGTGCAAGTGGGCAAAGCCGGGGATTTTTTCACCAGCGTGAGCTGCGGTCCGCTGTTCGGCATTCTCATTGCGGAAAAAATTGTGGCTTGGTGGCATCACCAGCACATCACAGGCCCGTGGCGCATCGTCGAACCGGGGCCGAACAACGCCGCGCTCGCTCTCGACATCCTGCGCCACCTGCGCGATCATCACGCTGAGGCGTTTCGATCCCTGACCTATGTCACCCTCGACCCCCTGCCCGTGCCGCGCGCCTATCAGGCCGATGCCCTGGCGGAATTCTCCGCCCATGTCTCATGCCTGGCGGACACAGCATCACTGACGCCGCTGCCCAGCTACGTCGTGGCCAATGAGGTTTTGGACGCGTTTCCCTGCCATCAAATCGAGTTCGATGGCACCGGGTGGCGGGAAATTTGGATCGAGTCAGCGCAAGATGGCCATCTCCTGACGGAAACGACGCGACCCCTCAGCCGACCATTGCCGCAACGCCTGCGGGAGGTATCCTATCCCGCCGGATACCGCACCGAGATTCGCGATCCCTACACGCCATTTTTGCGGGATCTGCAACAAAGCATGAGTCACGGGCGCATGCTTTGGTTCGACTACGGATTCGCCTCGCCGGAATACTACGATCCCCAGCGCACACTTGGCACCTTGCGAGTCTATCGCCAACACCAAGCCTCGGAAAACACGCTGCTCAACCCCGGTGAGGCGGATCTCACGGCCCATGTGGACTTCACCGCGTTTTTCGCAGAAGCGCACTTGCTCGACCTGAAACTGGCCTGCTTTGAACCGCAGGAGTTCCTGCTCTCGCGCCTGATGCCTCTTTTGTTAGACCAGGGCACTTGGCAGCAGAACTGGCAGCACAATCTTCAGACACTGGTGCATCCGGCTCACCTCGGTGGGAAATTCCACGCGATGGAGTTGTGCTGGCGAGAGCAAAACGAAAACGACGCCACCGGTTTGAGGCGTTTGGCATGGGAGGATCCGTCTTAACCGATTCTTTACAATAAAAGTCTTTCTCCACATCAAAGATTTACACACATACTTCAGGGTGTTTCGCGGACACAGCAACAAGGTCCACACCCACTCATGAAATCCACGCTACGTTTGATCGCATTTCACGCCGCCACGTTGTCACTCATGGCGCAAAGCCCCGAGCCCCGCGAACCGAAAGACGGACCACCGCCCCCCCATCCGCCGCATCCTTTGATGGTGGCACTCGATGCCGACCGCAACGGGGAAATCTCCGCCGAGGAAATGGAAAACGCCTCCGACGCCCTTGCCAAGGTCGATCAGGATGGCGATGGCAAGATCAGCCGCGAGGAGCTTTTTGCCAAGCCTCCCCAGCCACGTGACGGCGAAAAAGAGCCGAAGATGAAACGCCCGCCGGCCGTCATCGACGTGCTGGACGCGGACAAGGACGGCAGGTTGTCCGCGCAGGAAATGCGTCGCGCGGACAAGTCACTGGAGACACTGGACCGCAATCAGGATCGTGAACTCAGTCCTGATGAAATGTTCGGCCCGCCTCCGCAAGGCGATCAAGGCGGCCCACAAGGCCATCAAGGACCACCAGCGGGTGGCAATCGTCCGCCACGTCCCATGGCTCCACCCCGCGGCCCCCAAGGTGGCCCGCGCCGATAATCGCGCTTTTCCGCATCCCTTTCTCCCATGAACCCAAAAAAATAGCGATCCGCAAGGATCGCTATTTTTCTTGGTAATGGGTTTCTTGGTGATGGGATCAACTCAGAACGGAATGTCATCCTCTTCTTGGAAACCGGAGTCGTCCATGGAAGATCCGCCCATCGGTGGGCTCGCAGGTCCGCGTGCCGCAGGAGCGCTGTGGGAACCGCCGCTATGACCGGACTGGATGCCGCCCCCGGCGTTGCCCTTGCCATCCGGCATGAACTGCAGGTTTTCCGCCACCACTTTCAACTTGCTACGTTTCTGACCCGAGGCCTTGTCCTCCCAAGTGTCCATTTGCAGGCGTCCCTCAATGAAAACGCCACGTCCCTTGCTCAAGTATTGCTGGGCGATTTCCGCCTGACGTCCCCACAAGGTGATGTCCACAAAGGTGGTTTCCTCCTGGCGTTGGTTCTGCTCGTTGTTCCAGACGCGGTTGATCGCCACAGCGATGTCCGCCACCGCAGTGCCCTTGGGCGTGTAGCGCAGTTCCGGATCGCGGGTCAGATTTCCCAGCAACAATACTTTGTTCAAGTTAGCCATAATGGTGCCAAACTAAAAATGGACGAATGGGGGTCAAGCAAAAACTGTTCAAGGGAACAATTTTTTACAAAATCTTACGATTTGCGCTGGAAGTATTGCAGGTGCACCTGATTGTTGAGACGCAGACGACCTTTGATTTTTTCAATCGAGCTGGGATCGGCGCTGAAGCTGTAGTTGATGTAGTGACCGGACTCCATGTGGTTGGAATTGTAGGCGAACTTGCGGCGGCCGAGATCCTGCACCTCGCCGATGCTGGCACCTTCCGCTTCCATTTCTTTCGTAACGACGCCTACGAGTTCTTCCACGCCGCCTTCCGTTCCCTTGGTGTTGAGAACGACGATTCCTTCATATTTCCTGCTCATGTGACTGATTGAGTGATTGTTTGCCAGTGGTGTTATAGAGATTTGCCGCGGCTGATAGGCCTCGGGAGAGAGAATCTTGCACAGCATTTGCGGCCGTGGCAAGCATGTTTTGCAAAGTTTCTTGTTCCTCCTCGCGAAATTTCCCCAGAACATGGCCCACCATGTTGCCCTGACCCGCCGCGCCTATGCCCAGTTTGATGCGGGGAAAGACATCAGTGCCCAGGTGTTCGATCAGAGAGCGGATGCCATTGTGGCCGCCGTGGCTGCCCTTTTCCCTGAGACGAATGCGTCCGAGATCCAGCGACACATCATCATAGACCACCAGCATCTGAGCAGGTTGCCATTGGTAAAATCGCAGCAATTTGCCCACGCTGCGACCGCTTAGATTCATGAACGTCAGGGGTTTCATCAACAGGATGCCGTCACTGCGTTTGGCCAAAGCACATTCCCAGCGCGGTTGGGGCTGAAATGCCGTGCCGCCCGCCGCAGCGAGCCGGTCCAGCACCATGAAGCCCACATTGTGGCGCGTGTGCTCATACTCACGCCCGGGATTCCCCAGGCCCACGATCAGACGAATCTCACTCACGCGTTAGCTCCCGGTTCCGTTTCATCATCGTCATCCCACTCGATGTCTTTCTGCAAACGCTTCGAAATCAGCGGGCGCACCAATCCGTAGATCAGATACAATCCGAACAAAATCACCGGTCCCTCATAGCGGAACCTCACCAACAACACGATCGCCAGCGCAATCGCCACCACACTCCAGATGGACCCCTTAGTGCGGAAGTCGATTTTTTTGAAGCTCGGATAACGCACTTTGCTCATCATCAGCAAGGAGATGCCGAACATCGCCGCTGCCAGCATGTATTTCCACGCACCAAGGTCCTTGTCGTTTTCCTCGACATTGATGATCAAGATGGTCAACGACGCAATAAAGCCCGCCGCCATAGGAATGGGGATGCCCACAAAGTCGCCGTTGTCTCCCGGCTTTTTCGGCATCACCGCCAGGCAGTTGAATCGCGCCAAGCGCATCGCCCCGCACAATAAGTACAACAAAGCGATGCCCCACCCCACATTGTTGGGCAACGGAAACAGCACCGCCTTGGCCATCAACATCGCCGGAGCCATGCCGAAGGACACGATGTCCGCCAGAGAATCAAACTCACGCCCAAAAGGCGAATCCTGCCCGGTCATGCGCGCCATGCGGCCATCGAGCAGGTCGAAAATGCACGAGCCGAAAATGAACAAGATGGCCGTCTCGTAGTATTTTTTCGCTTCGATGAAATTGTAGGTGCCGCTTTTCGAGGCCTCCATCACCCCGTAAAAGACCGACAGCACCGCCAAAAATCCACAACACAAATTGCCTGCCGTCATCAAGTTCGGCAGCAACGGGATTTTGAGTTCTTCTTCCTGTTTCATCGGCGCGCGGCAGACTGGCACATTTATTTGCAGAGAAACAGTGGAAATTTCCGATTTCCCCACTACTTTCCCGCGCCGAGACAAAATGACAATCACACCAGACACCACCATGGGCAGCATCATGGACCACCTGCCCGGAGCCAGACGCGCGCTATTTGCCCGCTACCATCTCGGCGGTTGCTCATCCTGTGGCTTCTCGCCTAACGAAACCGTGACGTCCCTCTGCGCACGCAATGGCGGCATCGATCCAGCGGAAATGATCGCCCATCTCCTCGCCGCGCACGAGCACGATCTGGCCGTTCTGCTCACACCCAACGAGGTTCAGGCAAAGCTGGCATCCTCCCCCGCCCCCGTGTTGCTGGATTGCCGCACGCGCGAGGAACACGAGGCCGTGAAAATCCCTCACAGCCAGTTGCTCACCCAGGAACTGCAACAACAACTCTTCGCCCAGGACCCCGCGCAACTCATCATTCTCTACGATCACGCCGGCAAACACGCGCTCGATACCTGCGCCTGGTTCCACGGCCACGGCATGAAAAACACTTTCGTCCTGCGCGGCGGCATCGATGCCTGGTCGCGCGAGATCGATCCCTCTCTTCCCCGTTACCAACTCGAAATCGAATCCTAACATCACATGACATCACACGAACTCATCCAAGCCCTGCAAACCCGTTATGCCACGAAGGCTTTCGATGCCTCCAAAACCATCGCCGCTGCCGAATTCGAGGCACTGCTCGAGTCCCTGCGGCTCAGCCCCTCCTCCTTCGGTCTCCAGCCATGGAAATTCCTCGTGGTGGAAAACCCCGAGCTGCGCAGCCAACTCCGCGCCCAATCCTGGAATCAACCCCAGGTCACGGATGCCTCCCACCTCATCGTTCTCGCCGTGAAAGAAAGCATCACAGCGGCGGACATTGAGAAATGGATCGAGTGCCTGGCCATCACCCAGAACACTCCCATCGGCCAGCTCGCTCCCTTGCAGGGCATGATCCAGCAATTCACCGGTGCCATGAGCGCGGATGACATGCTCCACTGGAATACCCGTCAGCTGTACATCGCACTGGGCCAATTGATGACCTCCGCCGCCGTGCTCGGCATCGATACCTGCCCCTTGGAAGGCATTTCACCGGCCGACTACGATCAAATCCTCGGACTCACCGGCAGCGGCTACCGCACGAAAGTCGCCTGCGCCCTCGGCTACCGCAGTGACACGGACAAATACGCCAGTGCGCCCAAAGCCCGCTTCCCGCTGGATCAGGTCGTCACCCGCCTGTGATCAAGGGAAACGCACAGTGCCTCATGCGGCAGCGGGCATTTCCCTTGTCATCGACCCGTTCCTGACCTATCGCAAGCCAGATGTCGCACAGCTCCACGTCTCCGCCCCCACCCTCCGGCATTGCCGCAGCGTTGGGGGCGTTCTTTTTGTGGGGTGTGCTGCCCATTTACTGGAAAGCGCTCGGCTCGGTTCCAGCGGCACACATCATCGCCCATCGCACCATCTGGGCTTTGCTGATCCTGTGGGCCATCCTGCTCTGGCAAGGTAGGGCGAAGGAAACGCTCAGGCACCTCGCCAGTCCGCGCATCCTCGCGTGGCACCTCGTTTCCGGCCTGCTGCTCGCCGGGAACTGGCTGCTTTACGTCTGGGCCACTCTGCACAATCACATCATCGAGGCCGCCCTGGGCTACTACCTCAATCCCTTTTTCAACATGCTCTTCGGCTACCTCCTCTTCGGCGAACGCCAGAGCCGGTTGCAGAAAATCTCCATCGCCATCGCCCTAGGCGGCGTCGCTATCCAGTTTCGCGGCAGCCACGGCTTCCCTTGGATTGCCCTCGCCTTGGCCCTGAGTTTTTCTCTCTACGCAGTGGTGCGGAAAAAATCCCCGCTCGCCTCGCTTCCCGGCCTCAGCCTGGAAACGCTCATGCTCACCCCCATCGCCCTGCTGTGGCTTTGCTGGCAGCCGCCCCATCTGATCACCACCCTCCAACAGGCTAACAGCCAGACCCTGCTGCTCCTCACCACCGGCATCGCCACCGCCACACCTCTGCTCCTGTTCGGCCACGCCGCCCGCAGCATTACCCTCACCACTCTCGGCATCCTCCAATTCCTCGGCCCCACACTCCAGTTCCTCATCGGCTGGCTGCTCTATCGCGAGGCCATGAGCATCGAACGCACGATGTCCTTCATCCTGATTTGGCTCGCCGTGGGTCTCTATGCCTTCTCCACGCGGCGCAAAGCGGATGCCTCATCGGCAATCTGATTTTTTGTATCATTGATTGTTGCAGATTTGATCAGCGGGAGATAGTTGTTCTTCATGCACCTGAGCTTTCACCTCGCCGCTATCACCAGTGGCATCGCATTTCTTTCCCCGCTCTCGGCCCAATCCCCGGGCGCTTCCGCCCGTGAGGAAATCGCGCCCAAAGTCGCTGCGGCACGGGCGATTCTCGATCCTTGGTTGCAGGAAAACCCCCGGCGTGACGAGCGCAAGCTCCACCTCATCCTGTGGACGCCCAATGATCGGGAACCGGCTCCCATGTATCGGGAAAGACTCACCGCCATCATGAAGGACATCCAGAAATTTTATGCCAAGGAAATGTCCCGCATCGGCTTCGGCCCCATGACCATCCGCCTCGATGAGGCTGCGGACTCGCTGCTCAAGATTCACCTGGTGCGCGGCCGCAAGCCCTACAGTCACTACAAAACCGAGAGTGGCGCGGAGATCCGCACCGAGTGTCTGCCCACACTGCGAGCCGCAGGCATCGATGCCGATAAGGAGACGATTGTCATTTTCTGCAACATGTCGAACTGGAATGAGGCACAACGCACCATCATGCAAAACAGCCCCTACTACGCCGGTGGCAATCATCGTCAAGGCACCGCATGGCAGGTTGATTCCCCGATTCTTCAACTCGACTATCTCGCGGAAAAAGGACAACACGTGCGCGATGGACAATACGGAAACATCTCCTTGGGCCGTTACAACAGCATCTTCATCGGCGGAGTTTGCCATGAACTCGGGCACGCACTGGGTCTGCCGCACAACCGCGAACGCGATGACGAACGCGCCGCCTTCGGCACTGCCTTGATGGGCTCCGGCAATCGCAGCTATGGCGAGGAGTTGCGCGGCGAGAGCAAAGGCTCCTTTCTCACACTGGCCCACGCCCTGCGCCTCGCCTCGCACCCGATGTTCAATGGCTCCATCAAAGGCATCGATCTCCTGCCCAACGCCAAGCCCAGCGAAATTTCCTTCCGCAAAGAAGGCCAAGGCTTTCAGATGTCCGGACGCGTCGCAGCAGACCCACCGGTGTATGCCGTCCTCGGCTACATGGACCCGAATGGCGGCGGGGATTACGATGCCACCACCACGACCGCCATTCCAGACAAAGACGGACGTTTCACCCTGGATTGCCAGGCCCTGGCTACAGGGAAATCCGGCGTCCTGCGGGTCTTCTATCTGCAGGTCCATGGCGCCACTTCCGGTTGGCTCAGCAGCACACCCCATCAATACCCCTACTCCGTCAGTGCCCAGGGCGATGCCGACATTTCCCTCATCCGGCAACTGAATCTGATCCAACCGCTCATCGACGCCATGGAGAAGAATGATGAGAAAGTCCTCGCCACCCTCTCGCAAGCTGACGATCTGCTCAAGGATGACACCTGTCGGGAAATCGCCCGTCGCCTGTGCGCTACTCGCTCGCCGCTGCGAGATCCCGCAACTTTGGCATCGGATGTGACCACCATGCCTCTCGCCGATCTCTCCTGCACGAAAGAATCCGTCGGCTACGGCATCCCCCTGCGAAACCGCACCCCTGCCCCGCTCCATCTCTTGCATGCCGGAGATCGGCTCTATCGCCACGGCATCCATGCCCATGCCCCATCGGTCATGACATGGCAACTCGATGGCACATGGAAATCCCTCCAAGGATCCTGCGGGAATGCCCATGGCCAAAGCGGCGAGGTCCAGTTCCGCATCGAAGGCGATGGTAAGGTTCTGTGGGATTCAGGCTATGTGCAACAAGGCACCGTCAAGCCCTTCTCCATCAGCATCACGGGTGTGCAAGAACTCAAACTCATCACCGGGAACGGACGCGATGGCAAAAACAACGACTGGTCGCTGTGGCTGGAGCCGACGCTTTCCCGGCAGTGAAAAATCAGCTGCGACCATTTGTCGGGTTGACAGAACTGATGCGACACTCTAGCTTCCCTCCGCCCTGATCGCGGCACCATTGATCATGAAACTCGCCACCTACCTCGCTCTCGCCCTTGCGGCACCCGCACTCGCCATCGCTGACGAAGCTGAAAAAGCCAAACTCATGGAAGCCGGCAAGGCCAGCTTCATGACCTGCGCCGCCTGCCACGGCATGGACGGCCAAGGCGTCGCCGCCGGCCCGAAAAAAATGGCCCCTTCTCTTTCCGGATCGAAAATCGCCACTGGTGACCCTGCGATCTTCGCGCTGGTCGTCCACAACGGCATTGCCAAGGAAACTCAGGACTACCTCGGCATGATGGCGCCACTTGGCGCCGCTCTTGACGATAACAAGCTTGCTGCCGTCATGACCTACGTGCGCAATTCTTTTAACAACAGCGCCTCCGTGGTCACACCGGCCGATGTGAAAAAATACCGCGACAAGTACAAGGACATCACCGGTCCAGTGACTCGCGCCAAGCTCGAAGAACTGGGCAAAGCAAAATAATATCACGCACCTGATTCTTCGCTCAAGCACGCCGCACTCTCACCCAGTGCGGCGTTCTTTTTTTATCACTCTTCCTCACCCGTCGCCACTTCCCTTCTTGACCACACCGCGCGTGCCGGTAGGATGCCAGCATGCAACGCAGAGCATTTCTCCAACACGGTGCCGCCGCCCTCGCCGCCGGCTCGCTATCCTCCTGCTTCTCGTCGAAAACCACGGAACTCCACGTTTTCACCTGGTCCGACTACATCCACCCGGAGCTGGTGAAACAATTCGAAACCGCGTTTTCCTGCAGCGTGGTCATCGATACCTTCGATTCGAATGAATCCATGTTTGCCAAACTCAAAGGCGGAGCCACCGGCTACGATATCCTCGTGCCCTCCTCCTACACGGTCAAGGCCCTGATGCGCGACAATCTCCTCGCCCCACTCGACCTGGCCAAGATCCCTAACAGCAAAAACATCGATGCCGATCATTTGAAAAAATCCCTGGATCCGCAGATGCACCATTCTGTGCCCTACATGAGCGCCCCCACTTGCATCGCCTACTTGCAGTCGAAGCTCGGTGAGGTGGAGCCCAGTTATCAGATTTTCCAGAACCCCCAGGCCCAGGGACGCATGACCTTGCTCAACGACATGCGCGAGGTCATCGGAGCCGCCCTGCTCTCGCTGGGCTTTTCGCTCAACTCCGTCAATCCCCAGGAACTCCAGCGCGCCACGGACGTCGTCCTGGGATGGAAAAAAAATGTCACCAAGTTCGATAACGAACTCTACAAAACCGGCATCGCCTCCGGAGAGTTTCACGTCGTGCAAGGCTATGCGGGCGAACTGCTCAGCGTGGCGGATGACAGCGAGGACATCCGCGTCATCATCCCGCGCGAGGGCGCGGCTTTCACCTGCGACGATCTCTGCATTCCCGCAAGCGCGCCGAATGCCGCACTCGCCCACGAGTGGATCAATTTCCTCTGCGATCCCTCCAACGCCGCGAAAAACATGGAATTCATCGGCTACCGCGCTCCCAATAGCTCCGCCGTGCCGCTCTTGAGCGAGGATTTCCGCGGCAATCCCGTGCTCTTTCCCGAGGATGAGTTGCTTGCCAAATGCGTGCCTATCGATGACCTCGGCGATCAGCTCAGCCTATGGTCCGCCGCCTGGGATGTGATCAAATCCGCCTAACATTTCCTTGCGATGAATCCCACAACCGCGCCTGAAAAAGACCTCTGCCACGTATGCCATCACCGCGCCATCGCGGCATCGTCGCGGGTGCGCCTGCCTCTGCGTTCGCGCGTGTGGAAGGGCCAGACCGGTGAATTTGCCGGCGCAGGCACGGGCTCATCACTCGATTTCCAGGATCACCGGCTCTACGTGCCCGGCGATGATCCGCGCCACATCAACTGGCAGGCCTACGCGCGCACCGGCTCCTATTCCATGAAACTCTATCGCGAGGAAGTGCGCCCCGTCGTGGACCTCATCCTCGATGTCTCCAGCTCGATGTTTTTCGATGCGGACAAGGCCGAGCGCGTCTGCGATCTGTTCTACCTCTGTGTGGAATCGTCCAAGCGCTGCGGCGCTTCGCTGCACATTCATCTCGTCTGTGGCGATAGCTCACGCCTGGTTCCCTACGAAGCCATCGTCACCCACCAGTGGCGCGATCTCATCGCCGAGTGCCGCCCCAGCGATCCCGCCCTGCCGCCGCAGACCCAGCGCATCAGTCTCCGCGCGAATGCCATCCGCCTGCTGATCTCCGACCTGCTTTTCCCCGGCGAACCGGAACCGATCCTGCGCCCGCTGCAACAACGCCAGGGCAGTGGTATCTTGCTGGTGCCCTACCTCCCCGCGGAAATGGATCCGGAGTGGAGCGGCAACTACGAAATGGTCGATGCCGAAACTCGCTCGCACCACCCGCATCGCATCGAGCCCTCTACTCTCAAGCGCTACAAAGAAGCCTACGTGCAGCATTTTTCGCTGTGGAAACAAGCATCGCTGCGCCAGCAAGTCATCATGGCCCGCGTCCCCAGCATCATGGAACTGCAAAAAGCCCTCCACGCCGAAGCCATCCTGCTCGGTGCGCTGGAAACGTATTGAGCCCATTTACGATGCTTTATGTCCCGCTGAGCGGGGTCCAAACGCCTCGCCAGAACATCACGTTGCTGAACTCTCGCGATGGATCAGATACCATCTCCAACACAAATAAAGCGCACAGATGCCGGAGACGATGAGCATCAACTCATAATAAAAATATTCAGGACGTCCCCATAAATCAGTGTAGGAGTGACGGACAGACACAAGCTCTCGCATGACATACAAGTTACCGGATGTGCTGGAATAATGGAAATCGAAGCTCACTCTAAAACCACCGTCTCCTAATCTGAGAAATGTTTCATTACCGCTCGTATCGTACCATCGGATGAGCGTTAAATACCGCTCCGAATCCCACCAAGCCAACGACAAAAACACCAGGGTGAACACCGTCAGCCACAAAGCGCGGCTGCGGAGAAGAAAGTGCGATAGCCTGGGTGCTTCCATCATGAAAATCCGTTGGATTGGCTTGGTGCTTGGAAGTGTTTGCAAATGACACGCCACCGCCATGTGTGCCAGAGAATGCTTAAGACGATAGTCAGGAGCAATAGGGTCGAGAAGTTGGTTTGTGGGGACCAATAATCCATCGGAGTTTGTTTCCCTGAAAAAGGATACATGGGATTTCGATCGAAAATCAAACGATTTACCGGACCATAAGGCGTCTCCCACAGAGACAATGATAAACCTCCATCACCTATCCATAGAGCAAATTCGAAAGAACTTCCTAACATAAAGTTAATTGTCGTGCGATACCTCTCCGAATCCCACCACGCCCACGAGAAAAACATCAGACAGAACACCGTCAGCCACATGACCCGGCTGCGTAAGAGGAAGGACTTGAACGATGGCGCTTCGGTCATAGCTTTTTGTTAGAAAAGCTTGGTATTTGGAAGTGTTTGTGTATGGCACGCCAAAGCCAGAAAAACCAAGCGCTGCATAACCCTAGAGTGATCACCATCAAAACCCCATAAGTGACGTCCGGTCTGGAATATAATGTGTAAAGTTTCTCATTATCGCCGCCCAATACGACACCTCGAAAGATCTTCATGTCTCCAAACACCTTTTTTTCAGAGAACAACATGACAAACAAACCAACATCTCCTCCGGAAGTATAGCCGATGCCACCATTGCATGAATGAATCGAAAAAGCGCGCCCGCTTTTCGATCGATAATGCAACACCGTATCGCATTCCATGGAATCCCACCAAGCCCACGACAAAAACACCAGGGTGATCACCGTCAGCCACAGCACTCGGCTGCGTAAGAGGAAGGACTTGAGCGATGGGGTTTCGGTCATGGGCTTGGTTCAGTAGCGCGGGCGTCTCGCCCGCATGCCGTCTTGATGGCAGAGGCCTGGAGGCGGGACGCCTCCGCCACTTACCTCCTGCGTCTGCTTTTGGGCTTCTCGGATTTCGGTTCCTCGCGCTGGCGGGCTTGTTTTTTCGCGGGACGCGGTGCTTCTTTCGCGCCCTGCGGTTTTTTGCCGCGATTGCCCTGCTTGCGTGCGCCTTGTTTGGCAGAGCGTTCGGTTTTGCCACGCGGCTCGCGCGCTTCGCCGGCGATGCTGAAATCGACAAATTTTCGCGCGAAATCCACTTTGCCGACGCGCAGGGGCACAGCCTGACCGGCGCGGAATTCACGACCATCGCGGTTGGTGAATCTCAGGCGCGCGGAATCGAAGTACCAATCGCCCGGTGGCAGGTCCTCGCGTTTGACCACGCCTTTCATGCCAATGGCGATGGCTTCGACAAACAATCCCATGGGCCGCACTTCGGTGATCATGCCTTCGAAGGTGGGCGCGTCTTTCAATTCCCCCGCCTTGGCCAGCCACTCCATAAGCTTCAGCAACTTCGTTTCGCTTTCCGCTCCTGCCGAGGTGCGCTCGGTGGTGGAAATGTGCTGTGCGATCTCGATCAACTCGCGCTGCGGCGGGGTGCGGTCGCAGACCTTCGGCGCATTGCGCAGCAAGGGTTGCAGGGCGCGGTGCACGATGAGGTCGGCGTAGCGGCGGATGGGACTGGTGAAATGACAGTAGTCCGGTTTCGCCAGGCCGTAGTGACCTAACGGATCGACATCATACTGCGCGCGTTTGAGGCTTTTGAGCAAACCGAGCTTGATCACGTGTTCATCGGGATTCCCCTTGGCCGAATCTAACAACTGTTGGACATGCACGCGGTTGCTGAGGTCGCCGACCTTGTATCCGAAGCCGCGCGCACTTTCGGCAAAGGCATTGAGTTTGTCAAAGTCCGGGTCTTCATGCACGCGGTGCACCACCGGTTTTTGCTTGCGTTTCAGCGCGAGAGCCACGGCATCGTTGGCGGCGAGCATGCATTCCTCGATGAGCTGGTGACTGCTGGTATGAATCACCTCACGCACCTCGCAGGCCTGGCCTTTGTCGTCGAGAATCACGCGGAATTCGGGAAACTCCAGATCGAGCGAGCCCATCTTGAAACGTAGTTCGCGCATGCGCGATGCCATTTTCCAGGCCTCCCGCACCATCGCGGTGGCTTCCGGATCGGCACTGTCAGTGCCATCGAGAATGGCCTGCGCTTCCTCGTAGGAAAGCTTGGCGCGGCTGTGGATCACGGCATCGAAAAACTCCGCCTTGGCGATGCGACCACTGTGGTCGATCTCCATCAGCGCGCATTTCGTCAGGCGATCGACATCCGGCTTTAGCGAACAAATGCCGTTGCTCAGCTCGGGCGGCAACATCGGCAACACGCGATCGACGAGATACGTCGAGTTCCCGCGTTTCTGCGCCTCCACATCCATCGCCGAGCCGGGTTTGACGTAGAAGGAAACATCGGCGATGTGCACGGCGAGCCGCCAACCGGAGGAAATGCGCTCGACCCAGATCGCGTCGTCGTGGTCCTTCGCATCGGCGGGATCGATGGTCATCACCAGGCGATCGCGCCAGTCCTCGCGACGTTTCATTTCCTCGGCAGGTATCGTCTCCGGCGTGGCATGGGCCTCCGCCATCACGGCATCGGTAAACGTAGTGCGCAGGCCGTTGCGATGGATCACCGCCAGGACGTCCACCCCCGGATCGCCGGGCCAACCGAGCACTTCCACGACCCGACCTTTCGGGGCCTTGCTCGCCTCCTCCCAGCGATCCAGCTCCAGCACCACCAACTGACCGTTTTGCGCGGTGGTATCGACGCTGAGGTCCACGGCGCCTTTCAGCGCAACATCATCGACATCGACCCAACAGAACTTTGCCTTGCGGCGGAAAATGCCCACCACTTTGCCGCTGCGGCGTGAGATCACCTGCTCCACGCGCACCTTGGGCGCCACTTCCTCCAGCTCGGATTCGGTGAAACGTCCGCGCGGGCGGGAAAATTTCGGCGTTTGCAGGACCTGCACCAAGACGCGGTCGCCATCGAGCGCCGTGCCGCAATCGCGTTGCTCGGCGCGGAAGCGATCGAACTGCGTGAAGTCCCAGTCCTTGTTTTCGGGCGCCGCCGCATCCGCATAGACCCAGGCAAATCCCTTCGGCGCAAAACGGATGGTGCCGACCAGTTGTTTCGGCGTGCGCGCCTTGGCCGTGTCCTTGATCAACTCGTAGCGCGATGCTTTCCCTTGCAGGATTTTTCCCGCGGCGGCCAGCTTGCTGAGGATGTTGCGCAGGGCCGCACGGTCATTCGAGTGAATCTCCAGCGCCCGCGCCATCTGGGATTGGTCCATCGGCTTGTACGCCGCATCATTCATGAATCGCAGAATCGCCTGCTCGTTTAACTTCATGCTGACACCTTGGCGCAATCGACTCCGCATGACAATGACAAAGTCGATCAGACTGTTTTCGTTCCGCAGGACCGCAGGGTCACACGATCATGCGAAAGAAAACCTCTCGACAGCACGCTGGGGATTTTCTAGATAAGTAAAGTGGTATTGTAAAACCACGGTAGCGCCGTCGCGGGCGTGAAAAAAATTCTCCGAAAAAAACCAACAAAACACCCATGAACATCCAGGCATTCAAAAGGCTTGTCGGCCCTACTTACCCTGCAACCAAGCAACGATTCTTTCGCTGGATCAGTCCGGGCATCGCGCTCGGCCTCATCGCACTGATGACGCCCCATGCCTCCGCCCAGGCACCGGACCTCACCCAGTCGGGAGTCATCGGAACGATCAACCGCAGTGCCACCTACAACCTCGGTGCCACTGGCATGCGCGGCTGGATCTATCTCAGCGGCGGCGCGGGCAATACCCATGGTGCGGATGGCACGATGACGGGCGCGAGCCGACAGATTTTGGTCACGGTCGCCAGCGCGCCTGCGAGCACAGCGGGCATTCAGGTCGATGATGTGATTCTCGGTGTGAGCTGGGGTGCGGGAAGCGGAGCTGTGCCCTATTTCACCAGCGACGCGCGCAAGGCACTGGGAGCCGCGATCACCGAAGCGGAAAAAACCGAGAACGGCGGCATTTTGCGTTTGCGCATGTGGCGCGCGGGAGTGGAGAGCGATGTCAACGTTTCCTTGCAAACGATGGGAACCTACGCGGCCACCGCACCCTACACCTGTCCGAAATCCACCGCCATCCTCGCCGCACTGCGTGCCAGGGTCACCAGCCAACTCATCGCCAACCCCGGCATGTTGTCCACGGCAGGCAATTCGAACTTTTTCGCCAGCACCACAAATGCCCTCGGCTTACTGGCGGGCGTCGGCCCCGCCGATCCGGAATACAGCGAGGTGCAGCCGCGCCTGCAAACCTACGCCCGCAATCTGGCCAACGGCGGCCCGCAACTGACCGGCACCAACGTCTGGACGCTCACCTACGCGTTGACCTTTCTTTCGGAATACTACCTGATCAGCGGCGACAGCTTGGTGCTGCCCGGGATCAACCAGTTCACGCTCAAACTCGCGCAATCACAGAGCATGTACGGCACTTTCGGTCACAATCCCGCCATGATGCGCAACGATGGCTCGGGCCGCATGTCTTGCATCGGCTACGGTCCGGTGAATTCCGTCGGCGTGACGGCGAACCTCGCCATGGCGCTGGGTCGCAAGGCATTGCTCAACGGCTCGCAAAACGTCGATGGCCAGATCGATACCGCCATCCAGCGCGGAGCGGACTTTTTCGCTTGGTATGTCAACAAGGGCTCGATCCCCTACGGCGAGCATCATCCGTCCGCCGACAATCACAGCTCGAATGGCAAGGACACCGCTGCGGCTGTCTTTTACAGCATCCTCGGCGACAAGCCGGTGGAAACCGAATACTACACCCGCATGAGCGTCGCCGGTTGGCTGGGTCGCGAATACGGTCACACCGGCCAAGGCCTCAGCTACCTGTGGGAAGGCATGGGAGTGCACGTCGGCGGCGCTGCGGCGCTGGCCGAATACTACAGCAAGGTGCAATGGCATCTCGATCTCTCGCGCCGCACCGATGGTTCCTTTGCCTACGATGGCGCGGAACAATACGGCGGCGGCAGCACCACGGGCGGCACCTATCTGGGCGCGTCCACCTACAGCGAACTCACGGCGAACTCGATCTATCTCATCGCCTTCAGCCTGCCGCAGAAACGGCTTTTCATCACCGGTAAGGAAGCCAACGCCGCCAACGAACTCGATGCCGCCAAAATTTCCCACGCCATCGCCCAGGCGACCTACCAGTTTGATCGTGATCTACGTTCCAACGCCGAGCTCATCGGTGATCTCAGCGACTACGATCCGGTGACCCGCAATTTCGCCGCCAAAGAACTGGCCACGCGCACCGTGACTTCCACCGAACTCACGACCCTGCGCACCATGCTCAGCGGCAGCGATGTCAACGGTCGCATGGGTGCCTGTCAGACGCTCGGGCTCCTCAAGGACGCCACCGCCATGCCGATGATCACGCAGCGGCTCGACAAAACCATCGAGCCGGATTTCTGGGTGCGCGCCACCGCCGCCTACGCGCTGCGAAATTACGGCACCACAGCGAACACCCAGGTGCCCTCGATGCTCGCCGCTTTTGCCGCCAACGCCACCGATCCGGATATCATTTCGTGGAACGATCCTCTGCAAGCGGGCAACAGCGCCTTGTCATGGGCCCTGTTCCAAAGCGCGCCGGGCACCAGCGGCTTTACCTTTTCCGCAACCACGACCACTTCCGCGAAAAACCTGCTCTATCCCGCCGTCACCGCCGGACTAAAACAACCGGACTCGGCATCGCGATCGGGCGTGGCCGGGTATTCGTTCCTCTCGCTTCCCATCGGCGACATCCAGGCGCTGCCAAATGACTTCATCAACGTCGTCCGCAACGAAACCCAGTGCGACCGCATGTGGAGCAACTCGGGCCGGCGCTCGGGCATCCGTGCGCTCTCAAAATACAAATTTTTCGAGACCATGCCGCTCGGCTTGGAACTGCTCGAACCCGATCCGGTGTGGGGTGCGGCGGAGTCCGCCGATCAGGCCGCGACGGAGATTGCCACCTTCGGTGATTCCGCCCGCTGGACCTTGCCCGCCTTGCGGGAATTGCTGACGGCCTACACGCCGGGCTCGTCCACGCACACCGCATTGGTCAATGCCATCAACTCGATCGAAGCCGCCACCACGTCACCGACCTCGCCCTATCCGATCACAAATTTGAAAGCCGCCGCGAACGGTCAGATCGTCACCACCGCTGTCGGCACCGCGAAAGCCATCACACTCACCGGCTCCTCCTCGCGCCAGCCTTCGGTGACTTACTCGATCGTCACCCAGCCCGCCCACGGAACGCTTTCCGGCTCGGGGCAAAACGTCACCTACACCCCCGCACCCGGCTACACCGGTCCCGATCATTTCACTTTCCGCACGGCCGATGCTCTCACCACCTCCGAGCCCGCCACAGTCGGCATCGTTGTCGGCAACGCGGGCACAGGTCTGCTCGGCGAGTATTTCAACAACTCTGATTTCTCCAGCCCGGTGCTCACCCGCACGGATGCGCAGGTGAATTTCGATTGGGGCACGGGATCGCCCAATGGTGCCATCGCCGCCGACACCTTCAGCGTGCGCTGGAGCGGTCAGGTGCTCATTCCCGAAACCTGCGCCTACACGTTTTCCACGCTCAGCAACGACGGCGTGCGCCTTTTCATCAATGGTGTGTGCGTCATCGATAACTTCGTCGATCAAAACGCCAAGTGGGTGGACGCGGCTACCCTCTCTCTGACCAAGGGACAACTCGTGGACATCCAGATGGAGTATTACGAAAACTCCGCTTCCGCCGCCGCGAAACTCAAGTGGACCGGCCCCTCGGTCGCGGGCATCAGCGGAGCCATCATCCCGCAGGCCTATCTCTTTGATGCCAGCGGCTTGAGCAATCGCACACCCTACGCGCATGCGCAATCGGTGACCACGCAGCGAAACGTCGCCAAAGGCATCACCCTCACCGGCAGCGGCGGTGCCCTGACCTACACCGTGCTCAGCCAACCGGCGAACGGCGTGCTCACCGGCACCGCGCCCTATCTCACCTACACACCGAACAGCAGTTTTTCCGGCACCGATGGCTTCACGTTCCTGGTGAACAACGGCAACGGTGACTCAGCGCCCGCGACGGTTTCGATTTCCGTGCAATTCGCCCTGCCCCAAACGCACACGTGGAGCAGCGGTGTGACAGGAAATCTCAGTGACACCACCAAATGGGTCGGCTCGCTTGCCCCTGCGACAGCCGGTGCGGCGAATCTGGCCCTGAATTTCACGCCTACCGGCACCTACACGGTCACGCACGACCTCAGCAACGGCTTCCAACTGAACCAACTCAACTTCAGCGGAACAACGACGTTCAGCGGCACCAACGCGCTGACCTTTGCGGCCAACGGCGGCTCCTTGCCACGACTGAATCAGAACAGTGCCAATGCGGTCACTGTCGCACCTCCCCTGATTCTCTCCGCCACCACCACCCTGGGCGGCGATCATGGAGGCGCACTCACGCTCAACGGCCTCATCTCCGGCAGCGGCGGATTGGTCAAAACCAACCCCGGCACACTGCGCATCAACAACGTCACCAACACCTACACCGGCGGCACGATTCTCGATCGTGGCACGGTGACTTTCCCCGGCGGCAACGGCAGTGTCACTCCTTTCTTTGGCACCGGCCCCATCACGATCAATGCCGAGGCCAATCTCAGCGGCAACCGCACCATCCTGAGCAATCCCATCACCATCAACGGCGGCACCGTTTCCGGAGGAAACAGCTTCGAGAGCGTCTTCAGCGGACCGGTCACACTAAACGGCATCGCGACAATCAATCTCGGCAGCACCGGCGGCTTCCGCATCTCGGGCAATGTCAGCGGCACCGGCGGCATCAAAACCATCGGCACCAACCAGTGGACTATGATCGGCACAAACACCTACACCGGGCCGACCACCATCCAGGCGGGAACCCTGCGTTACCAAGCGGTCGGTGCCGTCGCCCGCGGCGCACTGATCATCGAAACAGGAGCCAAGGCCAACCTCAACTACACAGGAAATGCCTTCGTCACCTCGCTCACGCTGGGCGGCATCAGCATGCCACCGGGAACCTACGGGTCCTCCGCCTCATCGGCCACTTTCAAAAACGACGGCTACTTCACCAGCACCAGCGTTGGCACCATCACAGTGCTAACACCTAGCAGCGTGGCGCTCGCGCTGACCAGCGGCAGCAATCCTTCGGCGATCGGCTCAACATTGACTTTCACCGCCACGGTCACAGGAAATGCTCCCACCGGCAACGTCTCGTTTTACGCAGGCACCACCCTGCTTGGCACCGGTGCCTTGAATGGCTCCTATCAAGCAAGTCTCAGCACCAGCAGTCTGGCGAACGGCAGCCACGCCATCACCGCCGTGTATGCAGGAAACACCAACAACGCCGGCAGCACCTCTGCGGTTCTGACCATTCAAGTCTTCACACCTCTCGCAGCTCCCGCGAATGTGGTGGCCACTGCAGGAACATTGGAAGCAGGGCTCACGTGGGATGCCGTTTCCGGTGCTACCTCCTATCAAGTGAAACGCGCCACGGTCAGCGGCGGACCCTACACCACCGTGGGCAGCCCTGTTTCTAACAGTTTCAACGATGCGTCACTGAACAACGGCACGACCTACTACTACGTCGTCTGCGCCACCAACAGCTTCGGCGATGGATCACAGTCCGCGGAAGTTTCCGCCACACCCTCCGGCCTGACGTCCAGCACGACCTTGGCCGTCAGCCCGGCATCTTCCGCCGTCGCGGGCACACCGGTGACCTTCACCGCCACGGTCAGCGATGGATCAGCCACAGGCACGGTCACCTTCTGGGAAGGAGCCACCGCTCTGGGTTCAGTCAACGTGGTTTCCGGACAAGCGATTTTCATCACAAGCACTTTGGCCATCGGCGGTCACACGATCCATGCGGTCTATGGCGGCGATGCCTCCTTCAACGGCAGCACCTCGAACACCGTGAACCTCACCATCCTCGCACCAAACAGCCCTCCGTTCTGGACCAGCAATCCCGTGATCGGTGCCAGCGCCACGGAAGATGCTGTATATTCCGGCTCTCTTGCCTCCAGCGCGGGTGATGCCGATGGAGGTGCCTCGCTGGCATTCGCCAAAGTCAGCGGTCCGGCCTGGTTGAGCGTGGCAGCAAACGGAGCCTTGAGCGGCACGCCTGCCAATGGCGATGTCGGTGCGAACAGTTTCACCGTCAGCGTGAGCGATGGCATCGCCGCCCCGGTGCAGGCGACCCTGCAAATCACCGTCGTCAACGTCAACGACGCCCCGGTCTTCACCGTCGATCCCATCGTCGCCGCCAATGCCAGCGAAGGTGTGGCCTACACCGGTCAAACTCTCGCCGGCAGTGCCACCGACGCCGATACCGGTGACAGCGTCACCTACTCGAAAGTCAGTGGCCCTGCGTGGCTCAGCGTCGCTGCCAACGGCACACTCTCCGGCACACCGACCGCAGGTAGCTCCGGACTCAACACCTTCATCGTCCGCGCCACCGATAGCAATGCCGCGACCGATGACGCCACCCTGCAGATCACCGTCGCTGGACTTCCCCTGCCCTGGCTGTCCTCGGACATCGGCACGGGCATGCTCGCTGGATCCGCCACCTTCAGCAGCGGCACCTTTTCCCAGTCCGGTTCCGGCGTGATCGGCGGCACCAGCTCCGCGTTCCGCTACACCTACCAGACGATTTCCGGCGATGGCGAAATCATCGCCCGCATCAGCAGCCTGCAAAACACCGGCAACTCCTCGCGCGTCGGCGTAATGATCCGCGAATCGCTCGCTGCCAATTCGAAGGAAATCTTCATGGGCCTGACCGGCAGCGGCTCTTACCGCTGGACCCGCCGCACCGCCACCGGTGGCAGCACCTCCAGCACCAACAGCAACTCCGGCACCGTGCCGAACACCTGGGTCAGGATCGTGCGCAGCGGCACCACCATCACCGCCTACAAGAGCACCAACGGCACTTCATGGACCAGTGTCGGTTCCACCACCAACACCAGCTTCGGCACGAACTGCTACATCGGTCTCGCCGTCGGCAGCGGCAGCAACACCACCCTCAACACCTCGCAGTTCAGCAACGTCAGCGTCACTCCCTGAGCAGGAAACAAGCGATCGTCACGGCGTGTAAATCACCACGGGCCCCACGCCCGCGCTTTGCACGCTGCGCAGTTTTTTCACCGCCGCGCAAAGGATCGTCGCCGCCTGCCGAGCTTCCTCTTCTGTATTCAGCGCACTGAAACTGATGCGCAGGCTGCTCTTCGCACGCGCATCGGAATAGCCCATCGCCTTCTGCACGTGCGATGGCTGCTGCTTGCCCGACATGCAGGCCGATCCCGCCGAGCAGGCCACGTCCTTGTCATCTAACAAAATCAGCAGACCCGCCGCCTCGCAATCGTCGAAGGACAGATGACTGGTGTTCGCCACGCGCGATGCCGGATCGCCATTGACGTGCACGCCCGCTACACCCGCCAGCACCGCTTGCTCAAAGACATCGCGCATGGCCGCGACGCGAGCGATGGTGCCATCGCTCAAACGCTGTTTCGCCAGAGCCGCCGCCGCGCCCATCCCTACGATCAAAGGTACAGCCTCGGTGCCGCTGCGCAGACCTCGCTCCTGCCCACCGCCACAGAGCAGTGGCGTGAACTTCGTGCCACGGCGCAGATAGAGTGCACCCACGCCTTTGGGACCATGAAATTTATGAGCGGAGAGCGCCATCGCATCGACCGCCGCATCGCTCACCGACAAGGGAATTTTCCCCGCCGCCTGCACGGCATCGCAGAAAAACGGCTTGCCCGCCTGATGCGCCATGCTGGCCGCTTGCTGCCAATTCATGATCACCCCCGTCTCGTTGTTCACCGCCATCGCCGCCGCGAAGGCCGCATCCGTGAGATTCTCCTGCCACGCGGACAGATCGATGGCTCCCGTTTCCCCCACGCCACATGTCATCATCGGTCGCGACAAGGATGCCACCGTGCGCAGGACGGCACTGTGTTCCACTGCCGTGGTGAGGAAATGTCCCGCCTGCCCCTCCCCATCCCAACTCCGCAACAAGGCATTGATCGCCTCGGTGCCGCCGCTGGTGAAGATGATTTCATCCTCCTGCGCCCCGATCAGCTCAGCGACTTGCCCGCGCGCCTGCTCGATCGCCGCACGCGCCTTTTTGCCACCGGTGTGGGAGCTGGAGGGATTGTGAAAACCCTCACGCCACCACGGCAGCATGGCTTCCCAGACTTCGTCAGCCAGTGGCGTCGTTGCGTTTGCATCGAGATACATCGCGCGCAGACTACTCGCATTTTCCCGCTGGATCAATCCCATCCGGGAAAATTTCGCCCCACCCGCATGCCAGAATTTCATCACATCCCGTATTGACGCCCCCGCGATTCCTCGTATCATCCCTCCGCCTCGCGGAAATCACCTATGCAGTCCGGGAGCATCATTCAACCAGTCATCACACTATGCCAAAATACGCTATCAACGGATTCGGACGCATCGGACGCAACGTTCTCCGCGCCATGAGCGACGAGGAACTTCGCAACGTCGTCGCCATCAACGATCTCACCGACAACCACACGCTGGCTCACTTGCTCAAGTATGACTCCACGCAAGGCAAATTCGACGGCGAAGTCAGCTACGACGACAAATTCATCATCGTGCGCGGCCACAAGATCCACGCTCTCGCCGAGCGCGATCCCGCCAAACTCCCCTGGGGCGAACTCGGCGTGGACGTCGTGCTCGAGTCCACCGGTTTCTTCACCGATCGCGACAAAGCCGCTGCCCACCTCACCGCTGGTGCGAAAAAAGTGCTGATTTCCGCACCCGCCACCAAGCCCGACATCACCATCTGCATCGGCATCAACGACAATCTCTACGATCCAGCCCAGCACCACATCGTTTCGAATGCTTCCTGCACCACCAACTGCCTGGCTCCTCTCGTGAAAGTTCTTCACGACACATGGGGCGTGGAGCGTGGTTTCATGAGCACCATCCACTCCTACACCAACGACCAAAACATTCTCGACCTTCCTCACAAGGACCTGCGTCGTGGTCGTGCCGCAGCGATCAACATCGTGCCCTCCGCCACCGGTGCCGCCCGCGCCATCGGCGAGGTCATCCCTGATCTCAAAGGCAAACTCAATGGCGGTGCCTTCCGTGTGCCGACTCCCACCGGTTCCTTCACCGACCTCGTCGTCGAACTGAAAGCCGGCACCACGGTCACCGTGGCCGAAGTGAATGCCGCTTTCAAAGCAGCTGCCGAAGGCCCGATGAAAGGTGTGCTCGCCTATTGCGATGAGCCCATCGTGCTGCAAGACATCGTCTCCGACCCGCACAGCTCCATTTTCGACTCCGAGCTCACCCTCGTGATCGACGGCAACATGGTCAAAGTCGGCTCCTGGTATGACAACGAGTGGGGCTACTCCAACCGCGCTGCGGAAGCCCTCAAGCTGCTCGGCACCAAGAAGTAATTCTTTCGCCATTCCATGAAAAAAACCGACCGGTTCGCGCCGGTCGGTTTTTTTGTATCCGCCCACCAGTGGATACCCGATCACGCGCGCAGTAGGAAACATGCTCCACCTCCGGGAGCGGGATGGTAGGACAACTTCGCGCCTAACGATTTGGCGAGACGTTTCGCCAGAGACAAGCCCAGCCCCACGCCCGGCTTGCTCATGGCCGCGGCTTGTGCGGATTTGTGAAAAGCCCGGAAAATTTTCCGTCGATCCTTCACCACGATGCCCGGACCGAAGTCACGGAAGGAAATTTCCCATCCGCTGGCATTCCACTGCGCAGTCAAGATCACCTCGTCCTTCTCGCGGGGCAAGGCATACTTGATCGCATTATCGGCGAGGTTCAGCAGAATGTGCTCCAGGGCCGCCGGATCCATGCGCACCTCGGCTTGCTGGTCCTGCCCCTCCATCAAAACCGTCAATGACAAGCCCGCCGACTCCAAACGCGATCGCACACGTTCCAAAATCTGCGTCCACACCTCTTGCCACTGCATGATCCTCATGCCACCCCGCGCGGAGCCCCGTTCCACCTGCGCGAAGGCTAACACATTTTCGACCAAATGCCCTAGCCGCGCTGCCTCGCGATGCAGCGTTTCGTAATACCCCTGCCGTTTGCTGTCATCGCGCACCATGCCGCTGGCCAGCAATTCGGAATAGAGCTGAAAGGTGGTCAACGGCGTGCGCAGCTCATGCGTGACGGAGGAAACAAAAGCGGCACGGCGTTCACTAAGTCGCACCAAGCCTATCACCAGTATGGCACCCGCCACAAACGCCACTGCCAATCCCACCCAGGCGTAGCGCAGTGCCGTCATCGCCGGAGAATGCAGGATAGGCGTATGATCCAGGGGCTCATGCACGTCCAACCGCCAGGGCAAACTCACCAGGGCCATCGGCTCACTGGCCGCAGACACATCGGAGGTCACGGCCACCAACTTCGCTTCCGCAAACAAATCACGCGTCACCTCCAGCAAACGCCGCTCCGCCATTTCCTTGTTCAGCCACACCCCCTGCATGATCGGCTGTGCGGTTCCCAGAACCTGCCTCACCAAAAACAACTCGCCTTCGAGCCAGAGGGGGCGATAGTTCCCCGCGACCAAGATAGGCATGTTCGAACCGGGCAAGTTCACATGTTGTGAAATATGGGGCGTCTTCATCGTGTTCACCGTGCGCTCGACGACTTCCTGGCGCTTGCTTTTTTCCACCTGCTGCGCCACTTGCGACAATGGATCCACCGCATTTGCCGCCGCTTGTTGATCAACGTTCAGACACCCATTCGCCATCCATGAACTGGCCACTTGATGCACCGCCGCACAGTTGCTGGGTGCGGCGGCCACCGCACTGGGCGACCTCATGATGCCGTCCAAAGCCACGCGGTCATCCGGAGTCGCCGCATCGCCACAACGCAGCAGGGATCCTTGCAACTCGAAATACTGCCGCACGTAGTCCGGTTGATCTTTTGCTGGCACTTGGAGGAAACCAGCCGTTGCCCGCGTGTTCTCTAACAAGAGCAAGGCGTTCGCCTCCGTTTCCATGCGCCACAGGGCGAGCCGCACTTTCTCCGCATGCTCCGCCCGCTGGCGCGCCGCACGCGATTCCTGCTCCAGTCGCATCACGTGCCGCGTCATCACCAGCATCGCGACCACACCCAGTGCCGCGCAGCACAGCATCACCCCCCAGATCCACGTATGCCGTTTCATGACACCGACCACCGATACCCTTTCCCGCGCACCGTCACGATCAGCGACTGCTCGCCATCGCCCAACTTGGTCCGCAAATGCGCGATGTGCATATCGATCGTGCGCGTTTCCATACCGCGTGCCTCCAGGTGCCAGACATGCCGCAACAATTCCTCGCGCGACACCGCCCGCCCCGCCGCGCGCATCAGGTACCTGACCACGTCCACCTCTTTCATCGAGAGTTCCGCCCGCCTGCCATCGTCAAACGTCAACTCGCGCTTCGTGACATCGATCACGCCCCCCGGAAAGCACAAGGTCTCCGTGGCCGCCACCCGTTCACACGAGCGCCGCAGCACCGCTTCCACCCTCGCCAGCAGTTCTCTCACGCTGAAAGGTTTGACAACGTAGTCATCCGCGCCCCCTTGCAGCCCGCGCACACGATCCGCCTCTTCCCCACGCGCCGATAAAATGATCACCGGTTGCCCCGCGCGCTCCCGCTTCAATGCCGCCAGCACCTCCAAACCATTGCGATGCGGCATCACCATATCGAGCAACATCAACTGATAACTCGCCCGCAATCCCTTCTCCATCCCCTCGGCCCCATCACGCGCCTCCAGCGTCTGATAGCCGACGCACCGCAGCGCATCCACAATGCCGCGCCGCACCGCCTCATCATCCTCCACCACCAATATCGTCTCCCGACTCACAAGATCATCTCTAGCAAATCCACCACCCCGCGTCTGTAAAAAGTATGTAAATTGTCCGCGTCATGGCCCGATAAAATTTACCGTCGATTTACAGAACAATCCGCGGGACTTTGTTACGATCGATGCGTTATGAAAATCAAACCATCGTTACGATCCATCGCGCTGCTTGGCGGCCTCCTGATTCCCTCCACCCTTTCGGCCCTCGAAGTCCATGAATGGGGCACCTTCACCATCCTCAGTTCTTCCAGCGGCCTGCCGGTCGATTGGTATCAACCCTACTCCGATATCCACCAATTGCCACCCTTCACACTCCATCCGATGTTGATGAAGCAGAACATCATGAACGCCCGTGTGCGCATGGAAACGCCGGTCATCTACTTTTACCCGGAAAAAGAAATGACCGTTCACGCCCGCGTGACGTTTCGCAACGGCTCAATCACGGAACGTTTTCCCGCCGCCAGCCTTCAACCCTACCAAACAACACCCGCATCTCCCATGAGATTCGCGCCAGGACAATGGAACATCGCCAGCTGCTCCGTCCGTCCAGCCTCCAGCAACCAAGTGTTCGATCAGCGCCTGAGAGAATTCACCACCACGCAAGCCCCCACCGTGACGTACTGGACCGGTGACCTGCTCCCACCTCACCATGCGGATGCTTCGCTCATTCCCGCGGTCAGCGGTTCTGCAGGCGCACACTACGGGGCCGCCCGTGCCGTGCCGGATGCCTGGCTGTTCCGCTCCCAGGCCCACAACCCGCAAGTAGCCACCCCACAGCTCACGGCATCCACCGCCCCCCAACCCAAGCCCCAAGTGGAAAAATTCATATTCTACCGCGGTGCCGGACAGGAAGTGCCCCCCTACTATGCCTCCATGCGCGATGACAATACCGTGACATTTAGCAACCACAGCGCGTCCGCCAGCACGTTTCAAATCGCCCTGCGCGTGCGCGATGGCCGCGCCTCCTGGAAACAAATGCCGAACATCTGCGGCCCCACACCGGACAAGGATCGCAGCGCGACCATTACCTTCCCGGAGGAAACCATGCCCGTCGAGCAAGCAGATCGCGAACTGAGTGCTCTTTTCGTCAAAGAACTCATCGCGAACGGCCTCACCAAGGCTGAGGCGGAAGCCATGATCGCCACCTGGAATCACACCTGGTTCACTGAGCCGGGCCAACGCGTGTTCACCATCGTCGATCGCACCTGGGTGGACTCCGTGCTTCCGCTGGCGATCGCTCCGGAGCCAAAAAAAATCGAGCGCGTGTTTGTCGCCCGCTATGAAGTTCTCGCCCCCAAGACCGAACAAGCACTCACCCGCTTGATCGAATCCCCGGCCTCCGCGCAACGCACCCAGGAGTATGCCTCGCTGCAACTGGGCCGCTTCAGCCGCGGAGCTTCCGCCATCATTGCCGACCGGAAGCGGGACACCGCCTTGCATCAATTCAACGACCTGTTTTATCAACATCTGCAAGACGAGCAAGACCGAGCCAAGAATCCCCAGACCAGCGCGACCGAACCCTAACGGTAACCGTACACCGGGATGGCGGGAAAAAAGATCGCTCACCAGCAATGGATCTTGACCTTGCCATCCTTCCTCGTTAGAAAAACCGCATGAAGTTCCCCTCGTTCTTGATCATCTGCATGTTTTTCTCCCAAGTTCAGGCCCGCACCTGGACCGACATCAAAGGCCGCACCCTGGAGGCGGACCTGGTGAGAGCGGATGTCACTTCCGTGACCGTGAAAATGAACGGTAAGGAAGTGAACATTCCGCTCAATCGCTTGTCGGAAAAGGATCAGGATTTTGTGCAGCAGTGGCTCAAGGACGGTTCCTCTGAAATGGATGCGGACGAAGAGGATGCCGAAGACGCACCCGCCACACCATCCGCAGGCAACAAACCAGCGCCCGCTCCCACCAACAAAGCCGCAGGCGGGGCCACCCTAACATTCGATGGAAAACCCATGGAAGCAGGAGGGAAAATCAATCTCTACGAATACGACTACGATGCGGAAACGTTAGAGAGAGTGACTAAAAAACACAAATCCACCGACACGGGCTACAAACTGGGCATCGCCGTGCCGCAGGGATTCGATCCCGCCAAACCGCAAAAAGTCTTCGTTGCCATGACCGCGGTCAATAACGATGCCCAGGCACGCTCCGGAAACACCTCGGCCATGCGCACCTATGCCAAGCACTGCGTGGAATCAGGTTGGGTTTGCATCGCCTACGATACCAGCATCGGCGTGGCGAATCACAATGCGGACATCCTTTGCTGCTTCGCGCTGCTCAATCGCGTCTGGCCCGGTTTTCGCAGTTGGCAGTTCGCCGTGGGCGGATTTTCCGGCGGATCCAAGGCCTGTTTCGATCCCTGTGCCTATCTGCTCAAGGAAGATTACACCGTGGTGGGTGCCTATCTGGGCGGCTGCAATCACGACTACAGCCAGCACGGCAAAGAACTCTACAAAACCTCCTCCGGCGACTACAGGAAACTCAAAATCTACATGAGCACGGGGAAATCCGACAACCTGGTCAAGGAGTCACACCGCGTGGGCGTGATCAATAGTCTCAAGGCCAATGGCATGAAAAACGTTAAAGACATGGTCTTCGATGGCGGACACACGTTTTACCAACCGCAGTTCATCGAGGCCCTGAAGTGGTTCGAGTCATCGGAAGACTAAGCGATCCAAGCCAGAAACTCATGGTTGCCATCCGTACCGGTGATGGGTGATGGCATCAAGCCGCGCCAGGTTTTGCCGCATTCCGTGGTGACAAAAGCGCGGATCTTTTCCACGGCTTTCTCGTGCAAGGCCACATCGCGCACGATGCCCCCTTTGCCGATTTCATGACGCTCCAGCTCGAACTGCGGCTTGATCAAACAGACCACCGCGCCATCCGGCTTCAACACGGAAAAAACGGCGGGCAATACTTTGGTGAGGGAAATGAAGGACAAATCCATCACTGCGAGATCGACCGGCTCCCCGAGATCATCGACCGTCATGTGACGGGCGTTGAACTTTTCTTTGACGATGACACGCGCATCACTGCGGATTTTCCAAGCAAGCTGATTGGTGCCCACATCGATGGCGTGAACGCGCGCGGCACCGCGTTGCAACAAGCAATCCGTGAAACCACCGGTGGAGGCACCCACATCCACGCAGACCAGGTCCGTGACATCGATGCCGAATCCCTCGAGTGCGCCTTCCATTTTCAGTCCGCCGCGTCCGACATACTTGAGCTTCTCCTTGATTTCCAGAGGAGCATCCACCTCCACCGTGGTGCTGGGTTTCTCGATCAAACGATCGCCACTGCGCACCTCCCCGGCCAGTACCAGACGCTTCGCCTGCTCACGTGACTCGCAAAGTCCACGCGCCACCAGCAATGCATCCACTCGATCTTTCATCGGCGTCAGGAAATCAAAAAAGGAAAGCCATGGCGAGCGCGAATCCGCACCGTGGCGGTGATGCTCAAGCTCCCACTTCCGGATCGAAGTCCTTGGGCGCGCGCACGATTTTTTCCACCGCATGCTTGGTGACGAGATTGCCGCCGCTGGCCCTGCCTTTGATGGCCACTTCGGCGAAGTGGAAGGGGCGGCTGACATTGCGCAAGCGCAGTTGCGGTTTGAGGTGAACGATGAGCATTTGCGCAGCGCTGTCCGTCTCGTTCTTGTGAACGGCAAAGTAAAGAATGCGGGTGCCGGCTTTACCTTTGGTGAGATCGTATTCCTTATCGCGTGTCACACCGCCGACCTGGAAGCGTTTGGCATAAACCGCGCCGTCCTTGCCGTCGCGATAGATGATGGAATAGAACAAAGGATCATCCTTGCGGAACACGGTGACGTGGATGGGCTTATGGCCGATGAAGCCCTTCTCGGCAATCTTCATGACCTTCATCTTGCCATCCTGGGTGAAGGCGATGATGTCATCGATGGTCGAGCATTTCTCGACAGCTTCGTCTTTTTTCAAGCCGTAGCCGGCAAAGCCGTTTTTCCAGTCAACATACAAGGTCTCCGTCGCCGCGACCACCTGGGTGCGGTCAACCCGGTCAAAAGAACCCACTTCCGTGCGGCGCTCACGTCCGGCGGCATACTTTTTCTTCAACTCCTCAAACCACTTGATGGTGTATTTGTTGAGCTGCTTGAGATTCTTTTCCGTGATGTCGATCTCTTTTTCCAGCCCGCGGATTTCCTCATCGGCCTTGAACGAGTCGTACTTGGAAATGCGTTTGATTTTGATCTCGGTGAGACGCACGATGTCGTCTTGAGTCACTTCGCGTTTGAGCAGTTTTTTGAAGGGCTCCAGACCTTTGTCGATGGCGGCGATGACAGCCTCCCATGTCTCGCATTCCTCGATGTCGCGATAGATGCGGTTCTCGATGAAAATTTTCTCCAACGAACTGAAGTGCCATTTCTCCGCCAGCTCGCCGAGTTTGATCTGCAATTCCAGGCCTAACAAGTCCTTGGTCTGCTGGGTGTTGCGGCGGAGGATTTCAGAAACGCCCAGGAACTGCGGTTTGCCATCGGCGATCACGCAAGCGTTGGGTGAGAGGGACAGCTCGCAATCGGTGAAGGCGTAGAGGGCATCGCGTGTGGTTTCGGCATCGGCTCCCGCGGGAAGATGCACGAGGATATCGACATGTTCCGCGGTGTTGTCCTCGATTTTCTGGATCTTGATTTTCCCTTTGTCGGCAGCGGCCACGATGCTTTCCATCAGATTGCCGGTGGTGGTGCCGAAGGGGATTTCCGTGATGCGCAGCAGGCCTTTTTTCTCAGAGGAAATGCGGGCCCGCACACGCAGGCGACCGCCGCGTAGTCCATCGCGGTATTCGCTGGCATCCATGATGCCGCCGGTGGGGAAATCCGGCACAAGGGTGAAGGGTTCATTGCGCAGCACGGCGATGCTGGCATCGATGAGTTCGATGAAATTGTGCGGCAGCACCTTGCAGGCCAGGCCCACCGCGATGCCTTCCACGCCCTGCGCGAGGAGCAGCGGAAATTTCACCGGTAGGGTGATGGGTTCCTTGTTGCGGCCATCGTAGCTGGGAGTCCAATCGGTTGTTTTCGGATTGAAGACCAC
>ERZ1066127.134-NODE-134-length-48571-cov-13.205025_pt1 | contig 48571 bp, 45 predicted proteins | sample MGYA00382774_ERZ1066127 | MGnify/ENA primary metagenome ERZ1066127 (study PRJEB33369, sample SAMEA5778357) | biofilm metagenome | biome: Industrial cooling water; feature: Water cooling tower basin; material: Biofilm | place: United Arab Emirates | collected...
TGTTCATGTTATGAGTTTTTGATTTTTGCGTTAAAAAAAGATGGGCTGACTTGCGCCAACCCATCCGATATTATGCCTCGGCAGTTTCGGCCCCGGCGTCGGTGGCTGCCGGTGCGGCCTCCTCCTTGCTGGTTTCAGCTTCTGCAGCCTCTGCTTCCTTGTCGTGCTTGCGCTCTTGCAAACCTTCTTCAACGGCCTTCATGATCACCTTCGAAATGAGGGCGATTGACTTGGTGGCGTCGTCATTGGCTGGAATAGGGAAGTCAACCAAGGTAGGATCAGAGTTGGTATCTACCATGGCAATGGTAGGGATGTTCAACTTCTGGGCCTCTTTTACGGCAATGTGCTCGTTTTTGATGTCGATGATGAACAAAGCAGCTGGCAAACGGGTAAGGTCTTCGATACCACCCAATACACGGCCAAGCTTCTCGCGCTCACGGGCAATCATCAAACGCTCTTTCTTAGAAAGGGTTTGCATGGTGCCGTTCTGCTCCATCTTGTCGATGTTGCTCATTTTCTTGATGCTCTTGCGCACCGTAGCAAAGTTGGTAAGCATACCACCCAACCAACGCTCGGTTACGAACGGCATGTTCAAACGCTTGGCTTCGGTTTCGATAATTTCTTTAGCCTGCTTCTTGGTGGCTACGAAAAGCACCTTGCGGCCCGACTTCACAATTTGTTTGATGGCGTTGGCAGCCTCATCCAATTTCACCTGGGTTTTGTTCAGGTCGATGATGTGGATGTCATTTTTTTCCATGAAAATGTAAGGGGCCATCTTGGGGTGCCACTTACGCTTGAGGTGACCAAAATGTACACCTGCATCCAGCAATTCCTGGTATGTAACTCTTGACATGATTTGATTCCTCCTGAGATTAACGTTTGCTGAATTGGAAACGACGACGGGCCTTGCGCTGACCGAACTTCTTGCGCTCCACCATGCGGGGGTCGCGGGTCAACAGCTTCTCGCCTTTGAGGGCGCTGTGGTGCTCGGGATTGATTTCGTCGAGCGCACGTGCCAAGGCCAACTGCAATGCTTCGGCCTGACCGCTAACACCACCTCCGTTGAGGGTAGCTTTCACGTCGAACTGACCCATGGTGTTGGTGGCAGCGAAAGCCTTCAGAACCAATTGCTGGAGGGTCTCGAGGGGGAAATACTCGGTGTACGGACGACCGTTCACCTCAATGTTGCCTGTGCCGGCGGTAACGTACACGCGGGCAATGGCATTTTTTCTTCTACCGATGGTATTGGTAACAGACATGGTGAGATCAGATGGTTAATTTTTCAGGTTGCTGGGCAGCGTGCGGATGCTCGTTGCCAGCGTACACATACAAATTGCGGAACATTTCGCGACCCAAACGATTTTTGGGCAACATGCCTTTGATGGCTTTCTCCACCACGTAGGTAGGACGACGCTGCATCAGGTCTTTGGCCGCTACGAGACGCTTTCCACCGGGATGGCCCGAGTAGAAAAAGTACTCTTTTTCGCGCATTTTGTCACCTGTGAACTTCACCTTGTCTGCATTGATAATGATCACATTATCGCCGCAGTCTACGTGTGGGGTGTAGGACGGCTTGTGCTTGCCACGAAGCACACCGGCAACCTTGCTAGCAAGGCGACCCACAATCTCTGCTTCGGCATCTACCAGATACCACTTTTTGTCAACCGTGTTGCGGTTGGCAGAGACAGTTTTGTAACTTAACGTATTCACTGCTTAAATTGAATTGATTAGATTGTTTCCAAAAAGGACTGCAAATATAGAGGAAGCATTTTGAGTTTCCAACAGGGCCTTGTGAATAAATTGGTTAGGCCCAAAAGCGCTCAAGAAAGCGTGTAAAACTCGGCTTTTTCGGTGGTATGCACCCTGATAACGCCTGCGGTGATGAGGTTCACCAGTATTTTGCGGGCCCGCCAAGGCGAAATATTCATGAGTTTGCAAAACTGCTTGAGGGTGATGCGCTCGTTTTCGCCCAGGTATTTGAGCAGTCCGGTTTCTTTTGAGCCCATTTCAATGAGGCTGTTGCTGCCCTTTTGCTCACGCCTGATCACGTCGAGCACGGTTTTGCTGGCCAGCAGGCTTTTATCGGCCACACGTATGTAGGCCCACCACTGCTCATCGTCGCCCAGGCTGTAAATGGGCTTTTGCGGCACTTCGGGCACATGCGCCACCAGCACTTGTTTCATGCCTATTTCTATGCGTTCGTACTGCAAGGGCACTGCAGGCTTGCAAAAAAAACTGGCAGCCGCATCGAGCATGTGCTGCTCTTCGTCGACCTTGATGCCCCGAATCGCCTTGTTATCGCGCACCCCCACCAAAATGCGGCCACCGCGGGTATTGGCAAACGAACCAATGGTTTTGGCAATTTTTTTGGAACTGCTGATGGTTTCCTTAAAATCTTGCCGGTCGTGTTCGCCTTCTTCTATCCATGCATACAATTGCCGGGCGTTGCTCATAATGCCAGTTCTTTCGCGGGGTCCCAGAAAATGCGGTCGAAATCTTGAACCTGATCGTCACGAATAACGACACCCTCGGCCTCTAAAAGTTCTTGCATGCGGTTGGGGCTACCAAAAAAATGTTTGCCGCTCAGCAAGCCCAGTCGGTTCACCACCCGGTGGGCAGGTACAGGTGCTGCGAGTCCGTGCGAAGCATTCATGGCCCAGCCCACCAAACGGCTCGACCGCCCGGTGCCCAAATAACGTGCAATGGCGCCGTAACTCGTCACCCTGCCCGGCGGAATGAGGCGTACCACCTCATAAACATTTTGGTAAAAGTCGTTGCCCGAATTGGTCATGCTGTAAAAATAGAAGAAAGCTTGTCAGCTGTGTCTTTCATACCACAGTCAACCACTGGAATGGCAGAAGGAGAACGAAACAAGGCCTTTCGACTACAACTTCGGCTAAAATGCCCGATGGCGGCTTGTTTCTTTTGTGTTTTTTGTTTAGTATTGTGTTTAACCCCAGTCAAACCCATGAAAAAGCTGCTACTTCTTTTAACGGTCCTCTTAGCAAGTCAACATACTTTTGCGCAATACCAGCCCTTGGCAGCCGATTCAACCCTTTGGCGCGAGGGCGTTTATGTACAAGGCGGTCCGGGCCCCACCTGGGGGCACCTTATTTTGGGAGATACTGTGGTAAACAACCAAAACTATTTTAAGCTGTACCGGCTCGATTTTGTAGGCTATACACCCTACACCACCAGCCAAAGGCTTATTGCTTTGATTCGCGAAGCACAACAAAAAGTGTACTTGCGCCCTACCGATTCAAGCATTTGCAGTTGCCCACCAGGCGTAGAATCGCTTATTTATGATTTTGATGTGGCGAATGGCGATTCGGTGTACACCAAACTCATCGTGCCAATGTCAACGCCTGAGCCCTTTTATATAGTGAGAGATTTGCAATTATATCATTTTGGAAATGGCCGCACGGATTATGGCCACGAGTATGGTGGTATGGCGCCTTTAGGCGACATGGTGCTGCACGGGCAAGGGAGGAGAGGTGGATTACTAAAGTGCATAAGATTGAACAATCTTGAATACCCTACGTTGGGTGCGTTCTTTTACCGTGGTTCGGAAATACTCCAATGGTATTTCCCCGTGGGTATGGCAGATAAGGAGCTCCAAAGTTATGTGAAGGTTTATCCCAACCCGGCTACCGAGCGGCTTTTCGTAAGCGGCTTAAGTGAGTTACAGTTCCCAATTACCGTGGTGTTGCACGACCTGCAAGGCCGCCGTGTATTGGAAAAAGTACTTGATGTAGATGCTGCCCAACAAGGCATAGCGCTGGTGCAACTCCCAGCGGGCATGTATGTATTGCAAATAAGCAATGCCCAATGCCAGTACAAAATGGGGAGCTTTGTGAAGCAGTGAGGCACAGCGGTTGTGCAATGGATGAGGCTAAATACTCGTCAAGCTTGTGCATGCCACCACCAGCCACTAACTTTACACACATGGCAAGCATCACCCGTTTATACTTCAAAGACATTACCAACCTGAGCGATGCCCGTTTTGCGGCAGCAGCAGATGCCGATTTTGTAGGCTTTTCGTTCGACCCTGCTTCATCGAATTACGTAGAGCCTTCGCGCATGATGGAAATGCGTGGCTGGCTGAGTGGTCCGCAGATCGTTGGTAATTTTAACCTCATTGCGCCCGATGAATTGAACCGCGAAATTGCCGAATACAGCCTCGAAGCGGTAGAAGTACCCTACGAAATTTACGCCGGTTACGCCCGTTCGGTGCATGCGCCTACCATCATGCGGCTCAAATTATCGGCCCTCGACCAAGCAGGCATCCGCCACTTCGACGGCGACTACCTTTTGCTTCACGCCGATGCGCTTTTCCCCAATTGGACGCTCACCAAAGCAAACCGCCAGCTATTTCAATTGCTGCAAGATGCCTGTGCCCAAACCCGCTGCATCATCGATATTCCGGCCGAAACAACGCAGCTGCGCGAAATGGTAGCGGCGCTTGACCCTTATGCCATTTGTTTGTATGGCGGACAAGAACAACGCCCCGGCATCCGCGAGTTTGCCGATATGCAAGAGAAGCTGGAAGCGCTGGAAGATTGAAGTTAGAAGCTTGAAATCGGGCCATAAGCCTAAAAAGGCCACATTTACTATAGCTTTTACGGTTTATTCGAAAGGCTATACTCGGTTTCAAACCTAACCGCAAAGACGCGGAGGAAGCAAAATCGTGGCAATGGCCTAAGTGCGATTTTTAAAGCTTTAGCGGCCTAGCATGACTTTTTCAGTTGGTGCAGGATAAAGCCCAACGCAAACCAGGCATTTCGACGGGCTCAATGACCAGCGGAGGCTTTTGGTCCGCGCTGTTTCACAGCTTGACCGGAGGCCGCAGAGACAAAGCCTTCGGCTTTACAAGCAATCATGCGGTTGAATAGATTGCTTTTATCCGTTTTAATCGCCTCAATCTGCGTGATTAGCCTTCAACCAACCGGGCACGCATATAATTGATCGGAATGCCCTGCGCCCGGTACCTTTCTTCATAGGTGGTTTGAATGGCGGTGGCAGTACCTTGGTCGCCATGGCTGTACAAATCGTACATCACGGTTTCCACTTCGAGTTGCGGGTGTGCCTGCCAGCACTCCACCGCATAATCGAACAGCACCCGGTTGTCGGTTTTGAGGTGTAGTAACCCGCCAGGAGCTAAAAATTTGTTGTAAATATTCAGGAAACGGGTACCGGGCAAACGTTTGCGCTCTCGGCTTTCGCGGGGTTGCGGATCGGGGAAGGTGATCCAAATTTCTTGCACTTCGCCCGGGGCAAAATAGCTATCAATTTGTTCGATGCGGGTGCGCAAAAAGGCGGCATTCGAAATGACTTCATCGCGCACTTGGGTGGCGCCGTGCCACATGCGGGCCCCTTTGATGTCGGTGCCTATGAAATTTTGTTCGGGGAACATTTTGGCCAAACCTACCGTATAGCGCCCTGTGCCGCAACCCACTTCAAGCACAAGGGGGTGGTTGTTGCCAAAATGATGGGCCCATTGTCCCGCCATGTTTTCGGGATGCTGCAATACATGCCGCATTTCGTCCATCTCGGCGAAATGTTGGAGTTTACGGCGCGCCAAAACTTATTCTTCGATGAGGTTTTTGAGGGTAACGTACGACTTGCCTTCTTCCACGGTGAAAATGAGGTCGGCCAGCGTTTCTTTCATCAAGGTATTGCGGATGCTTTCGCGCAAAAACTTGAATTTGTTGTGAATGGGGCAAGGATGCGCATCATCACACTGCTTGAGGCCAATGCCGCAACGGTCGAAAATATCGAGTCCGTCGATGGCCGAAACTACCTCTAACAAGGTGATGTCTTCGGGCTTGCGGTACAAACCAAAGCCACCATTGGGGCCTTTAACCGAAACCAGCAATTTGTACTTCACCAAAATCTGGAGAATCTTGCTTAAAAAATGGGCAGGAATGTCCTGGTTGTCGGCGATTTCTTTCAAACCGACTTTGCGATCAGGTCGTGCATGCAATGCGATGTACAGGATCGCCTGGAGGCCGTATTCACAGGATTTGGAGAACATTGGGTCGAGTATTGGACAAAAATATACCTATATCTTGATGTGACAATAGCTTTTTTAGAAAAAATATCTCTTATTGCATTATTCGTGCTGTGATAAGGCTCTTTTGTAGAGCTGAATGGTGTTTTCTAGGCCCAAGTACAAGGCATCGGCCACCAATGCGTGACCAATAGACACTTCCAACAAGCCAGGTATGCGTGCAGCGAAGTAAGCCAAATTATGCAGCGATAGGTCGTGACCGGCATTCAAGCCCAATCCTACCACTTGCGCTTTTTGAGCTGCGGCAACGAAGGGTGCCAAGGCACTTACCCGGTCGGTAGGGTAGTGGTGTGCATAGGTTTCGGTATACAATTCAATGCGGTCGGTACCGGTTTGGGCAGCACCTTCTACCATGGCTTCGTTGGGGTCAACAAAAATGGAGGTGCGTATACCCGCCTCTTTGAAATGCGCAATCACATCGGTGAGGTAGGCTTTTTCGGCCAGGGTATTCCAGCCATGGTCGCTGGTGAGTTGGTTGCCGGCATCGGGTACCAAGGTTACTTGCGCTGGCTTTACGGCAAGTACCAACTCAACAAATTTGGCTTCTTTCGGATTGCCTTCAATGTTGAATTCGGTGGTGAGGTGCTGGCTCAAGGTATAAACATCGGCATAGCGGATATGGCGCTCATCGGGACGCGGATGTACGGTGATGCCATCGGCGCCAAAACGCTCACAATCGAGTGCCACTTGCAGCAGGTTAGGCACATTGCCTCCCCGCGAGTTTCGGAGGGTGGCAATTTTATTCACGTTTACACTGAGTTTTGCAGGCATTTATGGCGTTTGAGGCTGCAAAAATAACTGCCAAGTGCACAGCTTGTTTGCCTAACCGTCTTCTTCATCGGGCGAGTCGCCCCCTGCACCCGAGTCGTTGGTGGCGGCCAACCACTCGTGCTGCTCGTCAACAAGCAACTGGTACAGGTGGGAAACTTCGGTATCTGACACGCGATTTGCCATGCCCTGGCCCCATTCCCAAGCATGTTTGTCGCCACGGAGGTAAGGTTGTGGTCGACGGCGACGGTAGCTCATTTCGGGAGTGTGAACGGGTGTTACTGGCATCACGGCGCTTTGTGGCCACAAGCATGCAGGCAGCCAAAGCTGTTTTTTGGCCCGCGTCATGGCTACGTATAACAAATTGATTTCTTCATTAAGCCGAGCAACTTTATGGTCTTCGGCATCGGCCAAGGTGCGCAAAAACTTGTCGTGTGTGATAAAATCTTCGGTGAGCTCAACCGATTCGTATTCAAGTCCTTTGCTGCGATGAACCGTACTGAAAATGAGTTCGGCTTGCGACCTGTTTTCAGGGTCTACCTGCTTGTGCTTGAGTTGGTGGATGTAGGCTGGCAATTCGTCGCCGTATTTGCGCACCATTTCAGTAATCATGGCCAACTCGGGGTCTTCGGCTTTCTCAAGGTATTCTTCCAATTTGGAAAAACTCCCGAGCGATTTCAACAAGGGATCACGCACTTTTTCTTGCCTCCCTTGTTGCAATGAGAGTACATCAAAAATACTGGTACCGTCGGCTGCGAAAGTGTAAGCGGTTAGGTTTCCCTCGAACCAAAGGCTTTTCGCTTCTTCGTTCTGCAAGCATTGAATGGCCCTGTCGAGCAAGAACAAGTTCGACCGTGCCAAAATTGCCTTGGGCCCGGCAGCAGTACCTGATCCACCACAACCCCGCAAATCGGTTAATAATCCCGGCTCAGGCAACAGCTGCTTCCAAGCCAAAACCCGACGGGCAACACCGGCAATTTCTTCACCAAAACGGAAGCTGGTACTTAGTTGAAAACTTGGGAAGGGTACTTTTTGAAGCGAATTAACAGCTTGACGCCAGGCATATATTTGCTGGTGAACATCGCCTACAATAACCTTCCTTGCCTTTTGGGCCAAAAGCACATCAAGCATCACACCACTTGCATCTTGCCCTTCGTCGAAAAGTACATGATCGAACGGTAGCTTGGGTTTGGTTAGCTGGTACTTTTTGAGGTAGTAATCATGCAAACAAGGAATTTGTCCGCCCTCAATAAACGCCAAAAGTTTACCCGTATAGCCGATCAAATCACCAGCAAAACGATCGGCAAAATTACGCGCTTTCGGATCAAGCAAACTTCCGGCATAGTTGATCAATTGGTGGTCGGCAACTTCGCTGTTCAAATACAACTGCAGGTATTTGAGGGTATGTGAAGCCAGCAAATAGCGTACTTCTGGGTCCTTGGTTTTTATTTGAAGGAGTTGAGATAATTCATAGGGTTTGTAATTGTTGGTAAGCTCAAGTTTTTTTTGACGCATCACCGAGCGGAAGGCCAACGAATGTGCGGTTTCCACCTTCACCCCGTTCAATCCTGCTTCATTGAATCTGACGCGGGCTTCGTCACGTACCGTACGGTTAAAAGCGAGATACAAAATCTTGTCACTTGGGGGCAAACTGCTGGCCAGTGCTACCAAGGTGGTTGTTTTGCCAGAACCAGCCACGGCATTGATTTTTATATCGCCTTTGGCGGCAATGATTTGCTGTTGTTCGGGGGTGAGCGCTTTCATGACTGCAAGTTCAGCAGGCCATGATGCACCAGTCGGTTGTTAAGCGTTTGTAAACGTTTGTAAGCGTTTGTAAACAGTTACCATTTGAAGCGGACAATTACCGGTAAATGGTCGGAAGCAAAAGGGGGTTTGCGTTCGGGTGGACCATCAACCGCGTACCCAAGTGGGGCCTCTAAGCCTTGGTAATACACATAATCAATGCGTTTTTCGGGACGAAGTCCGTCGAAATCGGGGAAGGTGCCTACCGGTCCCGACAGCGACAAGGCGGTATTGCGGGCATCTAGCCAGCCAGCCCCCGCAAATATTTGGTGGGGGTATTCGCTTGGTGTGCAATTCAAATCGCCCATGAATAACAAGGGAATTCCTTGTCGCAATTGACCGGCTACCTGGACCACCAAATCGGCGCTGTAAGTCCGTGCCATACTGCCCGCATGGTCAAAATGGGTATTCATGACCAACAGTTTTTTGTTGTGCTTGCGATCAGTTAAAATGGCCCAGGTACATATGCGCGGTAAGTGCGCATCCCAACCGGGAACCGCCATGCCGGGCTCTTCATTGAGCCAAAAATGGCCTTTATTCACCAAGCCAAACAAGGTAGTGTCGTACCAAATGGGAGCATATTCGCCTTGGGTTTCGCCGTCATTTCTGCCAACGCCTACATAGGCAAAGTGTGCTGGCAATAATTGTTGTAAATCGGTTAGCTGACTATGCAGCACTTCTTGCATGCCAATGATGGCAGGTTGGTGGCTCATGAGCTCTTTTGCCAAACGTTCTTTTCGCTTGGGCCAGGCATTGTTGCCATCTTTTTCTGTGAAATAGCGGATGTTGTATGTCACAACTACCAGCCCACTGTCGGCAGTGCGGGCATGCACGGCATAACCCAGCAGTGCCAAAACGCCAACCAAGCTAACTACTAACCAAAGGTTCAATTGCATGCTGCTAATTACCGCAAAAAGCGCTACACCTGCACCTTTTTCCAGCGACCCATGCGGAAGATATAGATGCTCACAAGCGCATGCAAACTGTGGGCAAAGGCAACTGACCAAAATACGCCCGAAGCGCCCCACTGCAGTTTCACAGCCAGGAACCAAGCCAGGGGAATTTCGAACAACCAAAACATCACCACATTGATGAGCGTAGGGGTGAAAGTATCGCCGGCACCATTAAAACTTTGGGCTATGACCATGCCATAAGCGAAAAACACATAACCAAGGCAAAGAACAAACAAAGCTTCACGGCCAATGTTCAGCACGCCAGGGTCGTTGTTAAACAGGCCAATGATGGGGTTCCCCAATACGATGAAGAAAATGGAGGCGGTACCGAGGTAAATGGCGTTGTACAAGGCCGCCTTCCAAACCGAGGCTTCGGCCCTTTCGGGATGACCAGCCCCCAGGTTTTGACCCACCAAGGTAGTTGCCGCATTGGCCAATCCCATTGCCGGCAACAAAGCGAATATCACGATGCGAATGGCCACCGTCCAACCCGCAACAGCAATGCTGCCAGAGCCAGCCACAATGCGGGTGAGGGCAATCCACGATGCCGATTCAATGAGAAATTGTCCCATTCCCCCCGCACCAACTTTTAAAATCGTAAGCACGGTTTTAGCCTCCAGCACCAGGTTGGCAGCAGTCAAGCGCATCTGACTGTCTTTGCCAAACAGATGGTAAAGCTGGTAAAGCACCCCAATGGTACGCCCGCCAGTAGTAGCCCATGCCGCTCCTTCTATGCCCAAGGCGGGAACGAATTCCCCCAATCCGAAAATAAGCAGTGGGTCGAGGACGATGTTGATGCCGTTGGCCAACCACAACGACCGCATGGCAATGGCAGGCTTGCCAGCACCCCTAAATATGCCATTGATTAAAAAGAGGAGCATGATGGGCAAATTGCCCAGAAAGATGATTTTGGTATAGCCCACACCTTGGGCTATTACTTCTTCATCGGCACCCATCAAACGGAGCAGATTTTCGGCCTGTAAGTAGCCTGCTATGCCCAAAGCTATTGCCAATATGCTACTCAGGGCAATGGCCTGAAAAGCGGTATCGGCAGCAGCTTTGGGGTTTTTTTCTCCAATACGACGTGCCACCAATGCCGTTGCGGCCATGCTTAAACCAATCGAAATGCTGTAAACAATGGTAATGACCGATTCGGTTAATCCTACTGTGGCCACAGCCGCAACCCCCAACTTGCCTACGAAAAATATGTCAACTACCGCAAAAAGCGATTCCATGATCATTTCCAAAATCATGGGTATCGACAAAAGCACGATGGCCCTACGGATACTCCCGGTTGTATAGTCTTGGTCTTCACCCTTCAGGGCTTCGCGAAAAAGGGCGGTCCATTTTTTCATAGCCTGCAAAAATAACCATTCATGTCTTGCCTACATGTTAAAAAGGGATGATAAAAGCGTCAATGATGCAGCATTTGATGCTTAACCTGCCCAAACATGCGCCATTTGTGAAAAAAGATGCGCCAAATGAAAAAAACCTACCCACTACCTCGCTACAAAATACCGAGATGTTACCAGGCATTTACAGCGAGGGCGAAATTGCCAAGCAAATTCACCTCATCAGAGGGCGTCACGTCATGTTCGACCGTGATTTGGCGAAGCTTTATGGCGTAGAAACCAGGGTGCTTAACCAAGCAGTACGCAGGCAAATACGGCGTTTCCCCGACGACTTTATGTTTCAATTGACCCCGGAAGAATTTGCCAATTGGAAATCACAATCTGTGATTTCCAATGCTGACCTCATGGGTTGGCGCAAGGCGCCCTTGGTTTTTACCGAATTGGGCATTGGTATGCTTTCGGGGGTGCTGAACAGCGATGTGGCCATCGACATACACATTTACATCATGCGGGCATTTCAACGCATGCGCGCTACTTACCTGAGTCACCGCGAAGTACTTGATAAGCTGCAGCAGCTCGAAAAGAGCGTGGAAGATTTATATGGACGTGATACAAGCCGAGAAGAAATGATACTGGCCCTGTCATTGCAATTGGAACAATTTTTCGATCAAGGCAAACGCGTAACCATTCAAGGGTACAAGCTGCCCTAACTCAAGCCTGGTCTCGGTCGAAGCATTCCATGAGCAACAAATGGCCTTTTTCATGGGTGATTTCCACCCAGCCTTCATTGGCGGCCTCGTTGCTGGTGCCTATGCGCACTCCCAATTCCAAACTTTCGCCTTGCAGGGGATAGCGGAGATTGTTTGTCGTAATGCCTTCTACCTTGCCAATGGGCACCAACGACAAGATACTGCCTGCCGGGTACCACTTCTTGAAATAAGGAGGAAGCTGATAAATGCGCGAGTAGTCGTCGAGCAGATTGATTTGTAGCCGACCCGCATACTTCACTACATTGCTGAGGTTGGCCAAATTGTGGTCGGCACGCCGGCCCGTCGCCCACACCACATTAACGGCTTGGTGTCCTTCGGCCAGGAGATAATCAAGTCCCTTCTCCAAATCGGTTTTGTTTTGATCGGGGGCGTGAATTACTTGGATGGGCTGCTGTGCCTCCACATGTTTGGCATGATCGGGCATGCTGTCGAAATCTCCCAAAACAGCGTCCACTTTGATGCCCAGGGCGTGTAAACGCGGCAAGGCACCATCGAGGGCCAAAACAAACGGACTCCATTCGAGCAGTTGTCCGAGCAACTCCTCCGAGCAGGCTGCTCCATTGGCCACCATGAGGGCGGGTTCTTGTTTGTCGCGTACGATGTGGTGGCTGCTCATCTAGATAAATAGCGTCCAAAGTTCGGAAAATTAAGACTTCCTAGGTGGCCATGCCACATGCGCATAAATCCTCTTCATATTGTTAAAAAAACCACACATTAAAACATTTATTAATGTGTTCGGTTATGGATGGGTGCTTTTGGTGTGAAAGCGCACCCTATTAATTACCTTTACGTCAATTTTTTAGCCATGCAGCCCATCAAAGGTTTTTCGAAGCTTTCTAAAGCAGCCAAAATAGAGTGGATCAGCAACCAGTATTTCAAAGACCCCGAAGCGGCCTATGAACTGCTGAGCCATTATTGGCATACCGACGAACAAGTGCAAAAACTGCACGACGAATTCATCGAAAATACCCTCACCAATTTCTACATGCCCTACGGCGTGGCGCCCAACTTCCTGCTCAACGGCAAGTTGTACACCATTCCCATGGTGATTGAAGAAAGTTCGGTGGTAGCTGCTGCTTCCAAAAGTGCGGCTTTTTGGCTAAGCCGGGGTGGCTTCAAGGCCGAAGTTCTCTCCACCAAAAAAATCGGTCAGGTGCACTTCATTTGGAATGGCGATGCCGAAAAACTGGCTGCATTCATGCCCGAATTGCGTACGCAGTTGCTCGAAGGCACCGCCGACATCACGGCGAACATGCGCGCCCGCGGTGGCGGCATCAGCAGCATCGAATTGGTGAACAAAAGCGATTTGGAACCCGGCTATTTCCAGCTCCATGCCACTTTTGAAACCAAAGATGCCATGGGGGCCAACTTCATCAACTCCAATTTGGAGGAGTTTGCCCGCATTCTGCGCCGCGCTTTGGCAACCGACGACCGTTTTATAGGCAATGAAAAGGAAGTAACCATCGTCATGTGCATCCTGAGCAACTACACCCCTGAATGTTTGGTGCGTTGCGAAGTGAGCTGTGCGGTTGACCAATTGGCCGATGGCGACGACTACACCAACGAGGAGTTCATCGAAAAATTTACCCGCGCCATCCGCATTGCCACCATTGAGCCTCACCGCGCTACCACGCACAACAAGGGCATCATGAATGGCATCGATTCGGTGGTGCTGGCCACCGGCAACGACTTCCGTGCTGTAGAAGCCTGCGCGCATACCTATGCTGCCCGCGATGGACAATACCGCAGTCTCACCAAAGTATCGGTTGAAAACGGCATTTTCCGATTCTGGATAGATATTCCCCTGGCCATGGGTACGGTAGGTGGACTCACCACCCTGCATCCGATGGTGAAATTCAGCCACGAGTTGCTGGGCCATCCCAACGCCGAAGAGCTGATGATGATTACCGCGGCAGTTGGCTTGGCCCAGAATTTTGCAGCAGTAAAATCGCTGGTAACTACGGGCATCCAAAAGGGGCACATGAAAATGCACCTGCTCAACATCCTCAACCAATTGGAGGCCACCGACATGGAAAAAGAGCGCACCAAGACCTATTTCAGCGATAAGGTGGTGAGCTTTCAGGCGGTTGCCGAATTCCTCAAAAAACTGCGGGGCGAACCGGCCGTGCAAATCCTGCCCGGTAAAAAGCAGGCATAAGTTGCAGGCTGAACGCTTTTACGCCCACGGCAAACTGCTGTTAACCGCCGAATATTTGGTGCTGCACGGTGCCACAGCCTTGGCATTGCCCACACGGCAAGGTCAGTGGCTCGAAGCGCGCAGCACCGAAAATGGGGAGCTTTGGTGGCAGGCGTTCGACGAACAAGACCAACGTTGGTTCGAGGCACGTTTGCGGTTGCCCGACTTGCACATCCTCCAAAGCACCGATGCCGAAGTCGCCCTGCGCTTGCAGCAATTGCTTCAGGCGGCTGAACGTCACCGACCCGGTTGTGTACGAAACGCACCAGGCTGGTTGGTACAAACCCGCTTAGAATTCAACCGGCACTGGGGGTTAGGCAGCAGCAGCAGCTTGGTGTCGCTCATTGCCCAATGGCTGCAGCTCGATGCCTTTACCTTCTATTTCGACACCCAAACGGGCAGTGGCTACGACCTCGCTTGTGCCACGGCAAACACACCGATTTTATACACGCGAGCTTTGCCTCAGCCCACGGTGCAAGCAATAAGGTTTGATCCCCCTTTTGCACAACAGTTGCGCTGGGTGTATTTAGGTCAGAAACAAAATTCTCTGCGCGAGGTAAAATCGTACCTGCGTGCCGGAAAACCCGATGACGGCCTGCTGCGTGAAGTGAGCGACCTCACCCGATCGATGCTAGCAGCCACCGACTTAGAGGGCTTCGGCAGTCTTTTGGCCGAGCACGAAGCCATCATAGGCCAAGCTTTAGGCCGCAAAACGCTAGGCGAAACCCAATTTGCCGGTTATCCGGGCCAAGCCAAATCGCTAGGTGCCTGGGGCGGTGATTTTGTATTGCTCACCTTACCCGAACCCGAAGCTGGCCTTCAGTGGCTCGCCAACAACCATTTCGACACTGTACTTTCTTACGATACATTGGTATGAACCTGCCTTTTTTTACGCCTCTTGAACAATGGGAGCCCATGAGTGGCGCCGTACGCTGGACCAGTCCCTCCAACATCGCCTTGGTGAAATACTGGGGCAAAACCGGGCTCCAGCAGCCGGCCAACGCCTCAGTGAGTTTTACCCTCGATGCCTGTAAAACAGACACGCGGGTGCGTTTCGAGCCCAAAATGGGCGGAGGGATGGAAGTCTGGCTTGACGGGCAGCGCAACCAAGCCTTTGAGCCCAAGGTACAGGCCTTTTTCGACAAGATTGCTGACTTTTTTCCTTGGCTTCGTCATTTCCAATTGACCATCGAAACCAGCAATACCTTTCCACACAGCAGCGGCATCGCCTCTTCGGCTTCGGGCATGAGTGCCTTGGCGCTCAACCTCATGGGCATCGACCAACTGTTGGGCAACGGGGTACGGGTGCAGCCCGATGAAGACTTCATGCAAGCCGCCAGCTATTTCGCCCGCATTGGGTCTGGCTCTGCATGCCGCTCGGTTTATGGCGGCCTGGTGATGTGGGGTGCGCATCCCGAAGTGGCTGCTGGCAGTCAGGATTACGGTGTGGTGTGGCCCGGACAAGTAAACGAGGTATTCAACACCTACCAAGACACCATTTTGCTGGTGCATGCTGGACAAAAGTCGGTGAGCAGCAGTGTGGGACATGGGCTCATGCACGGCCATCCTTTCGCCAGCCAACGCTTTGAGGAAGCCCAAAGGCGCATTACCCGCTTGGGAGCCATTTTGGCAAGCGGCGATTTGGACGCATTTGGTGCTTTGGTAGAAGCCGAGGCTATGATGTTGCATGCTTTGATGATGGCTTCGGAGCCTTATTTCTTACTGATGAAACCCGGCACGGTGGCAATTATTGAGAAAATTTGGGATTTTAGAAAACAAAACGCTGTCGCTGTGCATTTTACACTTGACGCTGGTGCTAATGTGCACCTGCTGTACCCCCAAATGCACGCTGCAACGGTCAAGGCTTTCATCGACAATGAGTTAGCCCAACATTGCGAACAGAATGCGTATATTTGTGACGCAGTAGGCAAAGGCCCCGTGTTGTTAGAAACCGGATTATGATAAAAGAATCGCTTTATTACGCCAAAATTCTCCTTTTTGGAGAGTATGGTATCATTGAAGATGCCAAGGGCTTGAGCATTCCATACAGCCAATACCATGCACAATTTTCGTTTGAAGGCAGCGATAGTGAAGCCGCACGCAGCAGCAATGGGCATTTGCAAAGCTATTTGCAGTACCTCCGTGGTTTAGAAACCGCTGGCAACTTGCCGGTGGCGTTGCAACTCGATGCCTTTGAAAAAGATATAGCCGCAGGCATGTACTTCGACTCGAGTATCCCACAAGGTTTTGGTGTGGGCAGTTCGGGGGCTTTGGTGGCAGCTGTTTACGATCGTTATGCCATTCACAAGGTTGAACCCAGTGAACAGCTCACGGGTGAACAAATTGCCGGTTTGAAGCAGGTGCTTGGTCAGCTCGAAAGTTATTTCCATGGCCGTTCTTCGGGCATGGATCCACTGATTTGCTACTTGAAGATACCTATCCTCATCAACAGCAAAACCGAATTGGGTACTGTAAGCTTGCCTGCAGAAAAGGCTGGTAATGGTGCCATTTTCTTACTCAATACCGGCGAACCCGGCGAAACCCAGCCTTTGGTGAACCTCTTTTTGGAACGATTGAAGCAAGAGGGTTTCCGCAACATGATTCGCACCGAATTCAAAAAATACAACGACGAGTGCATCCATGCCTTTTTGAAGGGCGATGTAAAGCCGTTGTTTAGCAATTTGCGCAAGCTTTCGCAATTGGCCTTCGACAATTTCAAGCCCATGATTCCCGATTTGTTCCATGGCTTGTGGAAACAAGGCATCGATTCACGCGCCTACTACCTCAAATTGTGTGGATCGGGTGGCGGAGGCTACATTTTAGGCTTCACCCAAGATTACGAAAAGGCCAGCAAAATGCTCAAGGACTACCAGCTCGAGGTGATTTATCGCTTCTGAGATGGCCCGCCGCATACAAATACTTAGCCAGGAACAGCGCATCACCCTGATTCGCTTCCTGGCTTTTTTGTCGCTCATCCGTTGGTACAACCTCTTGGTGGTGGCTGTAGCCCAGTATTTGGCGGCTTACTTCATTTTGCATCACAATCCCCCTTGGCAAGCCGTTCTTTTCGACTGGAAATTGCTGGGTGTTGCCGCATCTACCGCTTTATTCATTGCAGGCGGTTACATCATTAATGCCTTTTACGACATCGAAAAAGACTTGGCCAACCGACCAGGGGAAGTCATCATGGGGCGCGTTATTTCAAAGGCACAGGCCTTGCGCGCTTGGGTGGTGGTAAATGCGGTGGGCTTGCTGGTAAGTGCTTTGCTGAAGAAAGAGTTGCTGTTATTCAACTTTCTTTTTGCGGGTGCCTTGTGGTTCTATTCGCATAAACTCAGCAAAAAGCCATTGATAGGTGACCTTTCAGCCGCTGTGCTTACGGTAGCAGCCTTCTTTGCGGTGTGCGTTTACTACGGCTTTGTGAACAAGGTGATTTTGATTTATGCCGTTTTTATTGTGCTTATTACCCTTATTCGTGAGCTGGTTAAAGACCTGGAAGGCATGAAAGGTGATCTGGTATTCGGCTATCAGACCTTACCAGTAGTCAAAGGCGTTGACCATACCAAGGGGTGGCTTTACGGACTTATGTTGAGTGCCTTCATACCCTTTGCTGGTTTATACTACCTCGTGCCGCTCAACCAATTGCTATACTATTTTGTGGCTTGCGGCATGGCCCTTTTGGGTTGCGGTTGGCTCATATTTAAGGCACAACAGCCTGCCGATTATACACGTGTAAACAACTTGCTGAAATTACTCATTTTATCGGGCGTGGCAAGCATTGCGCTCATGTAAGGTTGCTTTGGCCAAAGAAATGTTGAAGAAATTCTGTTGTTAAGGATAGATTATATCTACGTTCTTCCTTTTATGCTGTTCCAAAAGGCCGTAACTTTATGCAAGCGCCAAAACGCTAGCCTATGGACAAGATTTTAATCGTGGTCGACCAGAGTATCAACACTGGTGACCAACTTGAACAGGCCTTTCGTCTCGCCCGTGAACATCATGCGGTGCTCACAGGCGTATTCGTACAAGACCTTACCCTGGTTGACTATTATACCGTGTTAGGTGGTGAGCCAGTGTATTACGAACATACTTTCGAGGTCATCAAAGAAAGCATGAACGACAGCGAAAAGAAGACCGTCCAAAACATCAACTACTTTGTAGAGGAATGTAAAAAAGCTGGTATTCGTTTTAGGGTTCATTTTCAAAAAGGAGACCCCGTAACTGAATTGGTCAATGAAAGCCGCTATGCCGATTTGATGTTGATGGGCTACCATGCCTACAACACCTTAAGCATGGAAGGCGACCAGCAGTTGGTGAAAAACATGCTCAGCAAATCGCGTTGCCCCATGTTGTTATTGCCTGAAAAAGGTTACAATCCCGATGGCGTGGCCCTTTGCTACGACGGATCCGACAGCAGCTTGCGTGCCATTGAAGCCTTTTACCACAATTTCAGACCCAACTGCAACGAATGGCCAATTTATTTCTTGCGGGTTTTCGAAAAGACCGATTTGATTGAACCATTAGAAGACTCCTTGCTCGAAATTTTGAATTTGCGCTTTAAGAACTTGCAGTTTATCGACTTGGTAGGCAAGCCCAAGGATGAAATCCCCTATTTTGCCTCCCAAAAGGGTAATCTGCTGGTCGTAATGGGCGCTTATGGTGGCAGCGGAATAGCCCGCTTCTTTAGTGGTAGCACCGCTGATCATATTTTACGCACTGGTACTTTGTTAACCTACATCACCCACTGATATGGCCAAAAAACCTTCTGTTGTTCAGAAAATACTGGTGCCAACTGACTTTAGCCCCAAAGCCGAACAAGCACTCAAAATTGCATGCGATTTGGCGAGGATAACCCGGTCCGAAATTGTGCTACTTCATACCATCGATTTACCATACAGCACCGAGCTACGAAAAGAAAAGCTGCGAACAGAGTTAGAAAAATCGGCTAAACCTGCGCTCAAAGAGCAAGTAAAAAGGGCCAAAGGAGAGTTAGCCCGCTTAAAGGTTACGGTGAATAGCAAGCTCGTGGTTGGCAATCCTATTCAAGCCATCGTAAAAGAAGCAGCCGAAGGCAAGTACGACCTCATTTGTATGGGTAACCGCATCAGCTCGGGCTTACGACGCTTTGTATTCGACAACGTTACCAATGGTGTGATTGACCTCTCTCCATGCCCGGTTTTGGCCACTACCGACAAAGTGAAGCAAGTGAACCTTAAAAGCATGGTTTTTGGCACCGATTTTCGCGAAGGTGATTTGAACATTTTGTTACGGATTAGCAGGTTGGCACGCGAGCTGAAAAGTAAAATCAACGTGGTGCACGTATGCAAAAAGAAAAGCTTTGAAGAGGAATTAAAAATTGCCGGTTTTGCTACTTTAGCCAACAGCAAGGTGGCCTACAATGATATGTCCTTCCATCAATTTGTTGACAGCGATGTTGACGAAGGCATTGAGGCTGCCATCAAAGCCATGAACGCCGGCTTGGTGATTTTATCACGCGAACACCGTTCGTTCCTCGATGCCTTGTTCGGCTCCGATGTGATTGACGATATGGTGTACAAAGCCGAAATTCCGGTATTGGTATTCCCTATTTCGGGCTAATCAAACCGATGTCAGCAGCAAAAACCGCAGCGGCGCATAACCATTGCGGTTTTTTAATTTTCACCGCGTAAGGCCTGTAAACGCAAAAGGGCAACTTCGGCTTCGCGTACGCCTTCAAACTCGAGCAGTACAGTGGCTTTTACTTGTTTCATGCTTACCAAACGCGGGTGCTGCTGCACAAAGCTTAAAATCTGACCAAATACATCGCTTTGGTAGAATCGCTCGTTGTTTCCTGGCACAAAGTAGCACTTCATCTTGCCGCTTTTAAGCAGCACCTTTTCCATGCCCAAAGCTTTGGCCTCCCAACGCACACGAATGAGGCTCATGAGGGTTTCGGCCTGGGTGGGTAAAGGACCAAAGCGGTCAATTAGCTCGTTTTTAAAGCGTTCTAAGCCTTCTTCGGTTTCGGTATTGTCGAGCTGCATGTACAGGCTCAGGCGTTCGCTGGTACTGCGTACATAACTGTCGGGCAACAAGGCTGCCAAATCGGTATCGAGCTGTACATCACGCACAAATTCTTGCTGCTGGGGCTCGTCGAACAGGCCAGCAAACTCGGTATCGCGTAATTCGCGCAAGGCTTCGTCCAGAATTTTCTGGTACATGTCAAAGCCAATTTCGGTGATGAAACCACTTTGTTCGGCACCGAGCATGTTTCCCGCCCCACGGATGTCGAGGTCGCGCATGGCAATTTGGAAACCGCTTCCCAAATCGCTGTACTCTTCCAAAGCTTTGAGGCGCTTGCGTGCTTCGGTGGTGAGCGTGCTCAATGGCGGGGTGACGAGGTAACAGAAAGCTTTGATGTTCGAACGACCCACACGTCCACGCATTTGGTGCAAATCGCTCAAGCCAAAATTCTGCGCTTGGTTGATGATGATGGTGTTAGCGTTGGGGATGTCAAGTCCCGATTCAATGATGTTGGTAGCCACTAGCACATCATAGCGGCCATCGATAAAGTCGAGCAAGATGTCTTCAAGCTCCTCGCCGTCCATTTGGCCGTGGCCCACGCAGATGCTCACGCGGGGACAAAGCTTGCGGATCATTTGTGCCACATCTTGGATATTGCCTACCCGGTTATGCACAAAAAATACTTGACCGCCACGGTCTACCTCGTAATTGATGGCATCCTGGATTTTTTCTTCATCCAGCACAATCAACTCGGTATGTACCGGCTGCCGGTTGGGTGGAGGCGTGCTGATGACACTCAAGTCACGGGCACCCATCAATGAAAACTGCAGCGTTCGCGGAATGGGCGTTGCCGTGAGGGTGAGTGTATCTACATTCACCCGCAATTGGCGCAACTTTTCCTTCACACCTACCCCAAATTTCTGCTCCTCGTCAATTACCAGTAGGCCAATGTCTTTGAATTTCACACTTTTGCCCACCAGCTTGTGGGTACCAATGAGGATGTCTATTTTACCTTGCTCTAGCTTTTCGAGTACCTCTTTTTGTTCTTTGGCCGAGCGGAAACGGTTGAGGTAATCGACAGTTACCGGAAACTCAGCCAAACGTTTGCTGAAGGTTTTGTAGTGCTGCAACGCCAAGATGGTGGTAGGCACCAACACAGCCACCTGCTTGCCATCGGTAGCTGCTTTAAAGGCAGCACGAATGGCCACTTCGGTCTTTCCAAAGCCCACATCGCCGCAAACGAGCCGGTCCATAGGGTAGGACTTTTGCATATCGGCCTTGGTGGCTTCGGTGGCTTTGTACTGGTCGGGCGTGTCTTCGTACATGAAGCTGGCCTCGAGCTCGTTCTGCAAATAGCTATCGGGCGAAAAAGCAAAACCTGGCGTGCCCTTGCGCTTGGCATACAGGGCAATGAGGTCTTTGGCAATGTCTTTAACCTTGCTTTTGGTCTTGGTTTTGAGTTTCTCCCAAGCATCGCTACCGAGCTTGTTCATGCGGGGAGGCACGCCTTCCTTGCCGCTGTACTTAGCAATTTTATGCAGACTGTTGATGCCCACATACAACAAGTCGCCATCGCGGTAAATGATGCGCACAGCTTCTTGCTGTTGGCCGTTTACATCGAGTTTCTCCAATCCGTCGAAGGTGCCCACACCGTGGTCGATATGCACCACAAAATCGCCGGGCCGCAGCTCTTTGATTTCCTTGAGCGTGAGCGCTTGGCTCTTGCCTTTGTATTCGCGCAGCCGGTATTTGTGGTAACGCTCAAAAATCTGGTGATCGGTGTACACACTCAGCTTCAGCTGCTGGTCTACAAAACCTTCGTGCAGTGAGGTGTAGATGGGGTAGAACAGCAAACCGGCCTTTAAATCCTCAAAAATGTGGTAAAGGCGCTCAATTTGCTTGGGGGTTTCGCTGAAAAGCAAGTTTCGAAAACCAGCTTTTTCGTTCGCTTGCATACCCTCAATGAGCAAGTTGAAATTCTTGCGCACTGGGGGCTGTGGGGTGGCTTCCCAGTCTATTTGAACCACGTCTTTGCCCTTGAGCTGCTCGCTTCCCCAACTTACCAGTCGTTTTTCGAGCAGCAGGCTCAAGAAGCTCTCGTGGGTTTCGAAGGCTTCGGTGGGGGTCAACTCTTCCAATCCCTCGGCAGCCTTCCAGTTGTCGGCCGCTTTATCGAAGCTGTTGCCAATGCGATCGGCCACCAAGCTGGGCTCTTTCATCCACACCACGGTGTCGGCAGGAACAAAATCGAGCATGCTTTGCCGGCTCTCCTTGAGCAAATGGGTTTGCACATTGGGAATGAGGCTGAGGTGGTGGATGTTCTTCACGCTCAGCTGACTTTCGGTATTGAACGTACGGATGCTCTCTACCTCATCGCCAAACAATTCGATGCGGTAAGGCAAGTCGTGCGCAAAGCTGAAAACATCGATGATGCCGCCGCGGATGCTGAATTGTCCGGGTTCATATACAAAATCCTCGCGCTCAAAGCCGTACTCTACCAGCATTTCGGTAAGGAAATCGAGCTTAAGCACGTCTTTCACCCTTATGTCGATGGTGTTTTTGGTGATGGTGAATTTGTTTACCACCTTTTCGGCCAGGGCTTCGGGATAAGTAACAATGAGCTCTCCCCGCGTTTTGGCGTGGTTCAACTGATTGAGCACCTCTGCGCGTTGCAGCACATTGCCCGAGTCGAGCCCCTCCGGATAGTAATGTTTGCGGTAACTGGCCGGAAAGAACAGAATGTCTTTTTCGGGCAGCAGATTGCTCAGGTCGTTGTAAAAATATGCTGCTTCCTCCCGCTCGTTGAGCACCAGCAACAGGGTACCGTGGTCTTGTTGCCAGCAGGCTGCAGCCAAAACTGCTGGTAAGGAGCCGCTTAAATTGCGCAACTGCACCCTGGCCCGCTGAGCCTGTAGCTCTTTGCGCAAGCGTTGGTGCAAAGGATACGCTCCATACAAGCCCAAAAGCTGCCCAACGGTACTTTCGGGCCTATCGGCCGTTTGTGATTGGGTGCTGGTAAGCGGCTGCAGTGCTCCCATTATTCGGCCAAAAGGCTTTCGATGGTAGCGGTGAATTCTGCTACATAACGGGTGTAAGCAGCACCCGTAGCTGGACCGTCAAAACCTGTATGTACTTTGCGTACCCGACCAGTTTTGTCGAGGATCAAGGTGGTAGGAAAGGCCACCAGTTTTTCCATGACTGGCAGCGCCGCACGAACATCGGCTTCTTCTGGTTTTCCTGCAAATACCATTTCGTATTCTGCTCCAAAACGCTTCTTTAACCGGCGAAGGTTGTCGTATGCCTTGGCTGGCATAGCGGTACGTTCAAAACCCATTCCGATCACTTCGAAGCCACGATCGCGGTTTTTCTTGTGGAACTCTGCCAAAAAGGCGGTTTCATCTAAGCAGTTTGGACACCAGGTGCCTAAAACCTGTAAGACCACTACTTTGCCTGCATATGCTGGCATTTGGGGCCCAATGGCTTTGCCTTCGCTGTTGGTGAACGAAAAAGTTATTTGCTCATCACGGTTGCGCAGACTGGTCAAGCTGTTTGGATCGGGCAAGCTGAAATTGGGATTGCGCAACGAGCGGAAGGTTCTGATTTTGCTGGCTCCTGCGAACAAATCACCGGTAATGGTACCATCTTCGTTCAAGTTGGCCTTCACCAAATAGGCGCCCGAACCATCGAATCCGCTGAGTAAAATGCTGTCGCCGTCTAAAATGCCGGTGAGGTAACGATAATCGCCATAAGGTGTTCTGAAAGTGCCGTTCAGCTCATTGCCTCGCTGGCTGAAAACACCCAAAGCAGGCGTAGTGTCGCCATTCGGCTTGTAAAAGGTGGTCTGCCACTCACCACTGATATCCTCTGGCAAACGGGTTACTTGTGCGGCAAATTTGTACTTGCCTCCGCGCGTTGCCGAAAATGGCAGGCTGCTTTCTTCATCGTATTTCACCCGGATGAGTCGGCCCACCAAACTATCGCCAAGCTCGCTCACACCTGCGATGAGGGTACTTTCAAAAACTGGAAAACGCGCAATCATGCTGTCGCCAATCACCTCTACTTCGCTGGTTTCAACCAATTGGTCGCCATCTTGCAGTACCAAACTAAATGTACTGTCGCCCAAACGGGTCAAGCTGAATAAAAAGGGCAACTCACCACCATCTGTGGCCAATGCACCGCGCCATTCGCCTTCTTGCAAGCGGTATTTGGCTTCAATGTCAACGCCCCATTTACAGGCCTGTAACAGCAAAAGGCCCGCAAGGAGGCCGTACAACTTTATCTTCATAGCACAAATTTAAGGAAGCCCGCCGGCATTCCATGCGATTTAACATCCCATCAACCAGAAAGGTTGCGGCTAAAAAGGTATGCGTGCATAAAAAAAGAGCCGTCTATTCGACGGCTCTCAACCCAACTTAACTAAACCATGAAACGCTAGATTGACTGCAGGTGTAAACCCTGAAAACCTTGCAGCCACGTTCAGGAAAAGTTTGTACCAAGGGAAAACCCTAAATCCTCTTGATACACCTCAAAATTAAAAAGTTCATCTGAATTTAACGAACAATTTTGGACGAATAGCCGACTTTTCACGACGAACGCGACAAATCTATGCCCGAAACCGAATGTGTTCTTAAAGTTCGTCGGCCCTCTCAAGCAAGCGAGGATCCAAATTGCGCGCATTTTTGGCACCTAATTCCTTCAAACGCTCAGCCTTGCGAACCAAATTGTCTTTGCCTTCAACCAATTTGTTCATGGCTAACTTATAGGTTTTGTCGGTTGCGTCAAGTTGTTGTCCCACTTTCACCAAATCTTCAGCAAATGCTGTGAATTTGTCGTACAAGCTGCCCGCTTGTCGTGCAATCTCCTGGGCATTTTTGTTTTGATTCTCTTGACGCCAAAGGCTGGCAATGGTACGCAAGGTGGCCAGCAAGGTACTGGTGCTTACTATCACAATGTTGCGGTCGAAAGCATCGCTGAATAAATCGGCATCGTTCTGAACAGCAGCCATGAAGGCCGGCTCAATGGGCACAAACAACAATACAAAATCAGGTGATCCTGGTCCATACAATTGCTGGTAATTCTTGCTGCTCAAGTCGCGAACGTGGTTCCTGATCGATTGCAAGTGGCGTTTGAGTGCTGCAGCCTGCTCGGTAGGGTCTTCGGCATTTGCCATACGCTCGTAATCTACCAACGATACCTTGCTGTCGATTACCATGTATTTGTTATCGGGTAACAAGATGGTTACGTCGGGCTGAAGACGCCTTCCATCCTCAGACACAACCGATTCTTGCAAACGGTATTCTTGGTTGAGGGTTAGTCCGCTGCGCTCCAAAATTCGCTGCAGCACCACTTCACCCCAATTGCCTTGGGTTTTGGTTTCGCCTTTCAGCGCGCGGGTAAGGCTCCTGGCCTCCTCGCTCATTTGCCTGTTGAGCTCTTTGAGGTTTCTTAATTCGTTGAATAAACCTGCCTGCTTTTCTATGCTTTCTTTGTGGGTAGATTGAACTGTCTGTTCAAAATCGCGAAGCCTATCGCGCAGCGGTTGCAAAAGCTGGTCGAGTTGCGATTTGTTGTGTTCGGTGAACTGCTTTGATTTATCCTCCAAGATGCTGGAAGCCATGGTGCGGAACTGCAGTTGCATTTTTTCGAGCATGTCACGCAAGTGTTCATCCTGAGCACCCAACTGTTGGCGCAATTGCTCTTGAATGGTCAACGCTGCGCTTAATTCGGTGCTGAGTTGCAACATTTTATCAGCTGCAGCTTGGTTTTGCGCTTCTAAATGCGCTTGCTGAAAACGTGAAGCGTCTACTTTTTCTTGCAAAACACGCTTTTCCACTTCGGCTGTCTGTAAAGCATTGGTTGCCGCAACGGCTTCTTTACGGCCGAAAAACCAGCCTACAATCAAGCCTGTTGCCAAGCCTGCCAACAAGTAAACCAGTAAACTCATCGAATTAGAAAGAAAGTGCCCGTTTCGAAGGTATTCACGCGCTGAACGTTGGTGTAGAACCTGCAGACATACTGATAGGCACCTTGCTGTGCCTCAACGCCATTGATTTTACCATCCCAACCTTGAGTTACCCGATTGGTAATAAATACCAACTGGCCCCATCGGTCGTAAATCGATAATTCGTATTGGCCTAGGTCTGCAGATCGCAGTGCTGGCAAAAAAACATCGTTGAGCCTGTCTCCATTTGGCGTAAATGCCGACGGGAAATAAACGCGGGTATCACAGCGGTAAGCAACTTGAATGGTGTCGTACAAAATACAACCATTGGTAGTGGTTACTTGCACGATATAACTGCCAGTATCTTCTACGCTGATGCTGGATGTTGTGGCTCCAGTATTCCACACATAACTCACGCCAAAGCCTTCGGCACTGAGGGTGATGGGGTCGCCCGGACAAGTGCTCGTGTCAGGCATTACCGAAATGCTGGTGGTAGAATCGAGGGAAACCACAATGGTGTCGGTGGCTACACATCCCCGATCGGTTACTGTTACCCAAAAGGTGTCGGGACTTGTAACACTGATGGTCCTGGTAACATCCCCAGTACTCCACAGGTAGCTGGTTGCACCCGGGTTTCCAGCATTCAGCACCTCGGTTGAGCCAATGCAGAGCGCAAAATCATCGCCCAAATCAACGCTGATAGGGTTATTGTTGATGAATACATAAATGCTGTCGGTTCCTGCACAATTGCCATTATCGGCTTCCAACCTGAACCAACCGCTGCTAGTGGTTTGAAAAATAGGCAAGGTGTCGTTTGGCAAAAGCGTCCATGGCCCACCAGGCTGACCTGAATACCATTCAAAACTGCCACTTGAAATGTTGCTGAACAGACTCACCGTATCTCCCAAACAGGCATAAAGGGTGTCATTACCGAAACTAACGGGTAAATTAAGACCAACTTCAACGGTTTTTGTGATGGTATCGAATTGGCCACAACCGTCACCTGCAATCAGGGTAACGCTGTAAGTACCTGGTGCGTTATAAGTCCAGCTGGGAAACCGCTGACTACTGGTGTCGTTAGAGGTAGTGGGATCTCCGAAATTCCAAGACCAGCTGCGGGCATTCGCCAAACTAGAGTCGTAAAACTCCATGGGTTGGCCTATACAGGTAAATTCAAAGCTGAAATTGGCTTTAAATGGCAGGCTGAATTCGTCGTTCACAAAGTTGGGCAGTCCTCTTCGTGTTGTTCCGTTGATAGGAAAAACGGTGCTATCTTGGAATTGATAGGGGGGGGTATTTGGGGTATTGATGCTGTTTAGTGCATCGGTAAGTGTAAGTACCGAATAAATACGGCCGTCGGGAGCGTTTTGTAAGGCCGCAAATCTTCTTGAGTCCGGTAAAATTTGCTCTATCACCACCTCACCCGAATTGGCAGGGTTTTGGGCTGTCATATTGAAAACGCGCAACAAATTTTTTGAGCCTATATTGGACCCAATCGTGGTATCAGTGCCTCCAGAAACGAAAAGTTTACCATTATCCGGCGAAAAGGCTAAGCCATATTCTCCACCAACCGCAGGGAGTCGTGTAGGATTGCTGATTACTCCAGTCGATTTATCGAAGTCAAAAACTTCAATCAAATTATTGCTGTTCGGGCCATTCAAGGTCAATGCCAATTTTCGTCCATCAGGTGAAAAAACCATATAGCCTTTTTGCGCCCTCAAAGGATTGGTAGCAATAGCAGGTGTGTGAGCAGTACCTACCTGTTGAAAAACTGGACTTCCTACGCCTGCAGAAGTTACGGGATAAACAATGAATTCGTTGCTGTTGTATCGATGAAGCACCACCCAGAAGTCTTGGTTATTGCAATGTCGGGTGGCAGCCATTTTTTCGGTTAGCAAATTGGTAGGTGCCCCAACCAGTAATTGGATGTTTTTTTGACCTGTCACAACTGCCCCGAGTCCGCTAGATAGCGTCATGTCGATGAGGTTATAATGCAGTCCCATGGTGTCGTTCGTCCTGCCAAGGGTAAAAAGCAGGTGTTGGTTGGGTTGGCCAGGAAATGGAATGGACAAAACCGATTGAGTGGCTGCTTGGTTACCCCGCAAAGAGGTTCCATTGGTCATTACAAGGTTGTTGCGGTTATAAACCGCCTCTCCCGAACTGTAGAACAAGGTTTGTCCGCTTGGATTGGTGACGCTTATGCAGCCATCATCGGAAAACAGTTGACTGTTTGGAGCGCCCTGTGGTGGTGTTGAATTAAAAAGAATTCGTGCTGAGTAACCAAATCGCCAGTCTTGAGCGAATTGTGCCATCAAGCCGGCGGGTAAAGCCAAAAACAAAACCGAAATAAAAACAACCCTTGCAGGTAGGTGCATCAAGCAGGTTTTAGACATCGTGCACTAAAATAAAGAACCCACAAGATACAGTATTTCGTCAAATTATGTAGCATGTTGTCGAGCCCTGGCTTCTATGGCTGAGGTCGAGTAGCCCGGACTTAGCGCAATGGTTTCAACTTTTCCACCAGCGGCAATTACTTGTTTTGCTCCAGCAATCTGCTCTAAACTATAATCTGCCCCTTTGACCAAAATGTTTGGCAGTAGCTCAGCTATGAGTTGCTCGGGAGTGTCTTCTTCAAAAAAAGTCACAGCTGATACGCAAGCCAAGCCAGCCATGACCAAGCCGCGAGAGCTTTCGTTTTGCAGGGGTCTATGGGGACCTTTAAGCTTGCTCACCGAGGCATCTGAGTTCAATGCCACAACCAATTTGGTTCCTAATTCGGCAGCCTTGAATAAATAGTCTACATGACCATAATGCAATAAATCAAAACAGCCATTGGTAAAAACCACGGTCTCACCGGCTCTTTTCCAATCGTTTACCTGCTTTGTTAAGGCAGCACGTGAAAGTATTTTTTGACCTATGTCAGCCCTACGTACCATGCCTTCTTGATTTTGAACTAAACAATACCACCATCGACACAAAACCAGCAATCATAATTAAAACGGTTTGGGCGGCGTGGGTAAGGGTTGCAAAACTAAGTGCGTCGGAAAGGCCAATGTTTCTGCCAGGTAGTATAATGAGGAGGCGGCTTATCACCGCATGATAAGCACCTATGCCTCCTTGCACTGGTGCAACAAAGCCGAAACTGCCAGCAATTAAAATTAAAAGTCCTTCATTTGGATTGAGCATGCTCGTGCTTTCGAATGCAAAAACGCAGAAATAAGTCATGAGGTAATAACCAACCCATATACCCACCGAATACAGGGTAAAAAGGAAAGGTTGCTGCAATTGCTTGATTGACTTAACGCCTGCCCAAAGGCCACGTAAAAAGCCTTTTCCTTTTATGATCAAAGGATGCTGTAGTTTCCCTGAGAGGCTTTTTCTGTACCACCATATGCCTCCAAAACTTCCTAGCATGCCACTGAGTGCGATGAGCCATAGCGGTATGCCTAACAGTTGCATGCCGATAAGTTTTTCGGTTAACCGCAACAGGGGGGGCTGTAAAAGGTTGAAATTTAAAATTACTGTCAAGGAGGTGAAAGCGAGCAGCAATATCATGTCAATGGCGCGCTCAATGATGACGGTACCCAGTAGGCTGTTGATGGGCAATTTGGTCTTGCGGTTGATGGCGCCACAGCGTGTAATTTCCCCCATACGCGGCAAAGCTAAGTTTGCTAAATAGCCGAACATAACGGCGTGATACGCTTGTGCTTTGGTTGGTTGGGCTCCCAAAGGAGCCATCAGCATCCTCCAACGTAGGGCGCGTAACCAATGCGCCCAAAGTGCAGCCAAGCCGGAGGCCGCTATCCATTCATAGCGGGCATTACGCAGGGTTTGGCCAATGGTTTTCATGTCCTGGCCTTGAAAAACCCACCACAACAACAGAAGTCCAGCCAAAAGCGAAAGGCCGAACTGCAGGGAGGTTTTGAGCCAGGCAGGCACTTAAATTACAGGTTTATTGTCGGCATCAGGGAACACCAAGGTGGGTTTGAATTGCTTTGCAGCTTCGTAATCCATCATGGCGTAGGATATTACAATGAGGATATCTCCAACTGCAGCTTTGCGTGCAGCTGGACCGTTCAAACAAATGGTGCCTGAACCTCTTTCTCCTTTGATGACGTAGGTTTCGAGCCTTTCGCCGTTGTTGATGTTTACCACCTGTACTTTTTCGTTTTCAAGTATGTTGGCTGCTTCCATCAAGTTTTCGTCAATGGTAATACTTCCAACATAGTGCAATTCGGCTTGCGTAACGCGTACCCGGTGGATTTTTGATTTAACTACGTGTATGAACATCCGGCGTTGATTTCGGCGCAAAAATACTAAAAGAGTGCAGCATTATCTATCAGGCGGACGCCTTCTACCTGCACAGCTACCAAAACGCGAACATTTTGGGTTTCGTTCCATGATTGAATGGCCTCAAGGGTGTACGCATCTGCAAAACTTACATATTCTGTTTGCGTATTGGGTAATCCATCGAGGGTGTGGCTTGCCCAATCTGCTAATTGTGATGGAGAAAAATGGGGATACCTCTCGCGACAGCTTTGGATGACTTGGTAAATGTGGGCTGCAGTTTCCAAGCCTTTTTCACTCAATCTGGTATTCCGCGAGCTCATGGCCAAACCGCTTTTTTCGCGTTGGGTGGGGCATATGTGAAGCTTGACCCGATTGTCCCATTGCATTTGTTGCAGCAATGAAGCGATAATCATGCATTGCTGGTAGTCTTTTTCGCCCAAAAATAGGCCGTTGGGGTTGGTAATGCGTAAAAGACGTGCTACAACCATGCCTACTCCTGCGAAGTGCCCGGGTCTATGTGCGCCTTCCAGTACTTTTTCAAGTTGACCGAAAGAAAAGGTTTCTCTTGCTAGCGTGTCAGGATAGATGTCGCTTACTTCAGGCAGGTATACGGCCGTTGCACCTGCTGACAACAGCATATCGATGTCTTTTTCTGGCGTTCTTGGGTACTTAGCCAAGTCGTTGGCATCGTTAAATTGCGTGGGGTTTACGAAGATGCTGCATACCACCAAATCATAGTTTTTGATTGCTTGCTGTATAAGCGACAAATGTCCGGCATGCAAAGCTCCCATGGTGGGCACGAAGCCAACCTGCAAGTTTTTCTGCCTTTGTTTATCCAGCCAAGATTGCAGCTCGTGCGCGTAGGTAAAGAGGTACACAGCGTATAGATGGGCCTCAAAAATCGGTTTTTTCCCTCATTCACAAACAGATTTGTGGTTTATTCCGCATTTTTTATATATTTTTGTACTTCTTTTTGAATTTATCGGAACCACATTTATGAGTAGGAAGACAAGGATTCTCTTTGTTGCACATGAAATGCAACCTTACCTGCACCTGTCTGAAATTGCCAACGCTGCCCTCGAGCTTCCCAAATCTATGCAAGAAAAAGGCATGGAAATAAGGGTATTGATGCCTCGTTATGGCTGTATCAACGAACGTCGCCACCGTTTGCACGAGGTGGTGCGCTTATCAGGTATCAACATCGTACTTGGAGACTCCGACAATCCCTTGATTATCAAGGTTGCCTCTTTGCCTCAGGCCAAAATGCAGGTTTATTTTTTGGATAACGAGGATTATTTTCAGCGAAAATGTGCGTTGCGCGATGAAAAGGATAAGTTTTTCGACGACAACCACGAGCGCATGATTTTTTTCAACAAAGGGGTGCTCGAAACCGTACAAAAATTAGGCTGGGCACCAGATATCATTCATTGTAGTGGTTGGATGACCAGTTTAATTCCTTTGTACCTGAAAAAATATTACAAGCATACCGCCGTTTTCAAAGAATCGAAAGTGGTGTATTCAGCATATGAACAGCAGTTTAGCGAACAATTTCCCGCAGATTTCATGGAGAAGGCCTTGATGGAAGATGTGGTTGCAGCTGATTTGTTGCCTTTTGCCGGATTGAATGACCAGGCAATGAACATGGGTGGCATCGCTTATGCGGATGCAGTGGTACTAGCCAACGACAAGGTAGATGCCCTGGTACGTGAAGCTGCTCACAAAGCCGATAAGCCAATGTTGAATGGCCTGAACCAGGAAGCCTTGGCCGACACGCACTTCGAATTTTATCAGAAAGTGTTAGCATCGCAGCCAGCTTTGGTATGACCTCAAAACATGTACTATTGGCAATAGCCCTGCCCTTTGCAGGGCTATTTGCATCTTGTAACGAAGATGGGGCAGTAGGTCTTGACCTGTTGCCTAACAACGATGGAATCGGAGTTTTTCAGGTTGACACCTTCACCATGAAGAGCTATACCATCCGAGAAGATTCGATTCCGAGTCAAAATCCACCAAGATTTGCCGTAGGAGAAATTCAAGACCCTGTTTTCGGCTCCTCTTCTGCCAGCATTGCTTTTCAGGTCAGGCTGACCAACGAGAACAACAACTTGGGGACCAACATCACGGTAGACTCACTCATTTTATCACTCAATTTTGAAGGATATTACGGTGATACCTCGGAAGCCTTGCTCATTGAAGTATTCGAACTGGATCAGTCGATTTTCAAAGATTCTGTAGTTTATACCAATCAAATTCCGGCTTTTAAGCCTACACCCTTGGTGAGTTATTCGTATTTACCCCGTCCTACTTTGCCCATTCCGGTGAACGAGCCGCGTGTAAACAATACAGATACCACCTTTAATTACGGTCCCATTGTACGCATTCCATTGGGTCAGGATTTAATTACAAGGTTGGTAAATGCAAGCGGAACCGCCGATTTGCTGAATAACACCAATTTCCTGAATTTTTTCAAGGGATTGTACGTCCGAGCGCGCCGAAATGGCACGGGCATGGGGAGCGTATTGCATTTAACAACAGTATCTGACCGTAATGGACTGTTTCTTTACTACAAGGCAGATGGCCAACGTCGGAGATTTGATATGCTGTTAACGAACGAATCGGCTCGCCAAAACTTTTTCCAGTTTGATTATACAGGCGCGCCCCTGGCCAATGTATTGGGCGACACCAGTTCTAATGTGCAAGAAACCTATGTGCAGGCAGGTGGAGGTGTAAAGACCTATTTGCAGATTCCGTACTTAAGAAACTTGGTGAAAAACAACGATGTTGCCATTAACAAAGCAGAAGTTCAGTTTACGCAGGTAGTAGGTAGTGGCGACTTACCATATGCAGCACCAACGCGTATGTTTTTACTCATTGCCGATTCTTTGGGCAAAAATGCTAGTGTCCCTATTCTTGATTTAAGCAGTCCGAATGTTTACGGAGGTCAGCTTATCGACGGAAAATATACCTTTGTCATTACCCGACACATCCAAAGGGTATTGATGAGCAACGAACCTGATTTTGGACTGGTTCTGATACCGGGCGATTTGGTATCGTCGTTGAATCGCGTGGTGGTTGGAAGCACCAATCATCCGTTGTATCGGCCGAGAATGGTCCTTACTTTTACCAAACTAAAATGAAATACTAAGTTATGTGTGGCATTGTAGCATATGTGGGCGATAAGCAAGCCGCCCCAATTTTAATCAAAGGCTTAAAGCGTTTGGAATACCGCGGTTACGACAGTGCGGGTATTGCCATTTTGGACAAAAAACAGCACATAAAAGCCTATAAAAAAGCTGGTAAAGTAGCTGCCTTAGAGGCATTGATTGCCGATAATGACACCGAAGGTTGTATAGGAATTGGGCATACGCGATGGGCTACACACGGAGAGCCCAATGATGTGAATGCGCACCCGCACTTTGGCCAAAACAAAACCTTGGCTTTGGTGCACAACGGCATCATCGAAAACTATGCGGCTATCAAAGCACAATTGCAAGCGAAGGGGCATCATTTCGAAAGTCAAACCGATACGGAAGTGCTGACGCACTTGATTGAAGAAATCTATGAGCACGAAAAAGTAGGATTTGATGAGGCTGTTCGCCTTGCGCTTAACCAAGTGCATGGTGCTTATGCCATTGTGGTGATTTCGAAAAATGACCCCGAAATGGTGGTAGCTGCACGGAAGGGTTCACCTTTGGTAGTTGGTATTGGTACCAATGAGTTTTTGTTGGCATCTGATGCTTCTCCCATCATTGAATACACTAAAAGTGTGGTGTACTTGAATGACAGCGAAATGGCCATCATCAATAACCGTACGCTCAGCATCAAGACCATTGCCAATGAAGACAAAAATGCGCTGATTCAAGAGCTCAATCTGCAGTTGGAAATGATTGAAAAGGGTGGCTATGAGCACTTCATGTTGAAGGAAATTTACGAACAGCCACGTTCTGTGTTTGACTCCATGCGTGGCCGCATTGATTCGAAGACCAGTCACATTCACATGGGTGGGTTACACGAACACCAGCATAAATTGATGAATGCCAAACGCATCATCATTGTGGCATGCGGAACCAGCTGGCATGCTGGATTGGTGGCTGAATACCTTTTCGAAGATTTTGCCCGTATTCCGGTTGAGGTGGAGTATGCTTCAGAATTCCGCTACCGCGATCCGGTTATTTTCTATGATGATGTGGTAATTGCCATCAGTCAAAGTGGTGAAACAGCCGATACCCTTGCCGCCATTGAACTTGCTAAATCAAAGGGGGCAACTGTTTTGGGTGTATGTAACGTGGTTGGTTCATCTATTCCGCGTGCAACACATTCGGGTGCATACACACACGCCGGACCAGAAATTGGTGTTGCCTCAACCAAAGCCTTTACCGCACAGGTTACTGTATTGGCCGAAATGGCGTTGTGGGTGGGTTATAAAAAAGGAGCAATTTCTCAGAGCCAGTTGAATACATATTTGTTTGAACTGGAGTCGATTCCATCTAAGATTGAACGCGCACTCGAATCAAATGATTTGGTAAAGGAGATTTCAGCCAAGTTTAAGGATGCTAAAAACTTCCTGTACCTGGGTCGAGGCTATAACTTCCCTGTTGCCTTGGAAGGTGCTTTGAAATTGAAGGAAATATCTTACATACATGCCGAAGGTTATCCTGCGGCGGAAATGAAACACGGCCCCATTGCCTTGATTGATGCGGAAATGCCAGTGGTTATCATTGCTACGCAGAATTCACAGTACGACAAAGTGTTGAGCAATGTACAAGAGGTAAAAGCCAGAAAAGGCATCATCATCAGCGTGGTAACCGAAGGCGACGTAGAAGTGCGCAAGCTATCTGACTATGTGGTGGAAGTACCTGATACGCTGGAACCCTTTATGCCATTGGTGAGCACCATTCCGTTGCAGTTGCTGTCGTACCACATTGCTGTGATGCGCGGTTGTAATGTCGATCAGCCTCGTAATTTGGCCAAATCGGTTACGGTGGAATAATTGCTAGGGTAAGAAATGGAAAACGCACAGTCAGCAATGGCTGTGCGTTTTTTTATGGCTGGTAGTACTTATCGATTGAATTCCGTCATGGTTAATGCAATGCCGCGGGTGACGAAGCTCTTTATCGCATCCATCGATTTAAGAATGCCCATTTCCACTTCAGGAATTTCTTTGTCGTTGAATTTACCGAGCACATATTCTACTTGTCGGCCTTTGGCAAAGTTGTCGCCCACACCAAATCGGAGGCGTGCGTATTCTTGGGTGTTCAGAAGCTCTTCAATGTTCCTCAACCCGTTGTGTCCGCCGGCGCTGCCTTTGGCTCTGATGCGGATTTTGCCTGTAGGCAAGCTGAGGTCGTCGGTAAGGACCAAGATGCGGTCGAGAGGTACTTTTTCTTGCTCCATCCAATAACGCACTGCTTTACCACTTAGATTCATGTAGGTGGTAGGTTTGATGAGTACAAGTTGCCGACCGGCATGTTTGAGTTCTGCACGAAAGGCGTAACGGTCTTGCTCAAAAAAAATATTGGATGCCCCCATTGCGAGAGCATCCAATATCATAAATCCGATGTTGTGTCTGGTAGCGGCATATTCAGCGCCGATGTTACCCAGGCCAATCACCAGGTACTTCATCCGTAATCCGAATTAGTTGCCAGCCATTTGGCCTTTGAGGGCGCGAGGAATGGTTACTGCGGCTACTGGATTGTTAGGTGCGTCGAGGATTTTGTAGTCGGCCACTGGAATGTCTTTCACACGTACTACTTTGCCGAGCTCGAGGTTGCTGATGTCGACCTGTACAGATGCAGGCAAGTTGCCAGGCAAACCTTTTACTTTGATTTTGCGAACACGTGCTGTGAATTTACCACCGGCACGTACCCCAGGTGATGAGCCTACGAACTCCAAAGGAAGCTCTACTTTTACTTCTTTGTTTGCCGACAAAGCCAAAAAGTCTACGTGCAGAATGGCTTCATTCAATGGGTGAAACTGAGCTTCCTGCACAATGGCTTCGTGCTTGGTGCCATCAATGTCGATATGCACTTTGTAAGTTTCAGGCGTGTACAGCACCGTTTTCAAATCGTAGGCATACGCCCAGAAATGTGTTTGAGATTCGTTGCCGTAAAGTACACAGGGAATTTTACCCTCTGCCCTCAACTGATTAGCGTCCGACTTCCCTACGTTCCCGCGCAGGGAACCGCTCAAATTGATTGACTTCATGTTAAGGTGATTAAAAAATTATTGTTTAACTGCTATTTCAAATAAGTGGCTGATTGAACTGAACTCCTTGACACTGTGGATTGATTTGGCAAACAGATCGGCCACAGTCAGCACTTTTATTTTCTCGGATTCACGGCGCAAAGGTAAGGTATCTGTAACAACCAATTCAGTAAGCTGTGAATTTTCTATGTTTTCGTAAGCCTTGCCCGACAAGACAGGGTGGGTACAAAAGGCGCGAACACTGCTCGCTCCTTTGGCCATGATTTCATCGGCCACTTTGCAAATGGTACCCGCTGTGTCAACGATATCATCAACAATCACCACATCGCGACCTTCAACATCGCCTATGATGGTTATTTTTTCAACCACATTGGCACGGGCACGGGTTTTATCGCACACAATCATATCGCAATTCAGGTGCTTGGTGAACACCTTGGCGCGGGCTGCGGCACCCATGTCGGGAGCGGCAATGGTGAGATTTGGCAGGTTGAGCTGTTTGATGTACGGCACGAATACCGTGGTTGAATCGAGGTGGTCAACTGGTACGTTGAAAAAACCTTGAATTTGCGGTGCGTGCAAGTCCATGGTCATGATACGGGTGACTCCTGCACCTGTTAACATATCGGCGACCATGCGTGATCCTATGGGTACACGAGGTTTGTCTTTGCGATCCTGACGTGCTAAGCCAAAATAGGGGATTACAGCTGTGATATAGTGTGCTGAGGCACGCTTGCATGCATCAATCAGCAACATGAGTTCAAGTAGGTTGTCGGCAGGGGCAAATGTGCTTTGAATCAGAAAAACATCGGTACCACGCACTGATTCATTGATGCAAGGTTGAAACTCGCCATCACTAAAGCGCATAACTTCCATTTTACCAAGCGGTTTGCCATAAGCTTCGGCAATTTTTTCACCCAATGCCTTGGTGGCATCACCAGCAAACAACTTGGTGTCGTGGTGTTTGTAAGCTGAAATTTGGTTGTTGTCTGACATGCCCGGCCTGCTTGTGCTTGAAAACGAGCCGCAAATATAGTTAATTCCGCGCTGTTTGAAGCGGTGCTTTGATAATTAATGGCTTATAGCTAAAGGAGGTTGAAAGATGCCTTGTCAACCATTGATTTGATGTATGTACAAGTGCTGCTTTTAAAGCAAAAGTCACTGGAATTTAGCGATGGTAGAGGAAGGGATTCCCCAAGCAGGAGTGAAAATAGGGCAGGAGCTAAAATGGAATATTAATGAATATTAATTCGGCTAATTCCTGGGCTGTTTTGATACCGATTTCCAAGTCAGCTCCCAAGCCTGATGTGTGATGTCGGTCACTGCTGGCAGGTGGCCATTCTCCGACCAAGCCACCATTTCCTGCACTGAACCACAGATGAAGCTTAGTACCAAATTAACAGGTAAATGGATGAGTGTGCCTGCCTTTTGGCCCTCCAAAATGATCTCGACCAATGGTTGCAACACATTCCCTTGTTGTGCAATGTCATCTTGAGAAGCAAAAGGCGACCGGTGGTATTGCTCGAGAAAAACGATTTCAGCCGGGAATTGCTGCACATATCGTAGGTAATTGTACCACCTTTGTCTGAATTTTTCTTCAAATGGCGCATCTATGCGCAGCTCTCCCCATATGTTGCGTTGCATTTGCTTGACGTAATGAACATACATTTGGTTGAGCAGGTCATTTTTGTCTTTGAAGTAAACATATAAGGTGCCCGTGGCCATTCCTGCCTGTTTGGCCAATTGTTGCATTTTGAGTCCGGCAAGGCCTTTCTGCCCAATGATTTGCAAGGCCGCTTCAAAAGTTCTGCTGATTTTCTGATCATCACGGTGACGCATGCTATAAAGTTAGGCGAATAAAAATTCATTATAAACTATCTTTTCTTTAACAGCGATGGAATCCGGTGTTGAAATGAAAATTTTCTTAATTTGTGCTGACATATCAATGCTTTATGCACTGCCTCATTGTAGATGACGATATACTATCGCGGAAAGTCCTCAAACGATTTGTAGATCAAACCGATTTCATAACCGAAGTAGTTGAATGTGGCAATGCCATAGAGGCGAATCGCTACTTGCGTGAGCACCAGACCGACTTGTTGTTTTTGGATGTAGAAATGCCTGGGATGACAGGTTTGGAACTCATCGGCATTCTGCGTGCTAAGCCTGCCATTGTGTTGGTTTCGGGAAAACGCGAATACGCAGTTGAAGCGTTTGACAATGATGCCATAGACTATCTCGTTAAGCCAGTAACCTATCCGCGTTTTTTAAAAGCAGCGCAGAAAGCTTGGGACTTGCTTCAAGAGAAAAAAAGAATCGCTGATAAAGGTGTCGCTGTATCAAATGCGCTTGAATACCTGTATTTGAAGGTCGATGGTGAATGGGTCAAAGTGAATTTACAAGACATCCAGTATGTTCAGGCCATGGCCGACTATGTGAACATATATGTGCAACAGGGTACTGAGCTAAAGCGGTTGGTGATTCATAGCACGATGAAGGGTGTAGAGAAAAAACTGGAAGGAGGGACTTTTGTTAGGGTTCATCGCAGCTTTATCATCAACGCGGCTAATATCAGGGCTTATAGAAACGACACCATTACCATTGCCGACAAACAAATCCCAATAGGTGTTACCTACAGGCAAGCCTTACAAATGGCCATTGAAAAGGCTTGATTGGTTCGACCTCAGTCTGTTTTAACCGGAGGGTTATCGGTAACTTCTTCTTCAGGTAAATAAATACGAAGCCGGTTGTAGCGGATACTGGTTTCGCCGTTTAATGTAATTGCTATCCGTTGCACGCTATTGATTGATTTCGGTAAATAATAGCCGTAGTACATTTCATATGTGTGTCGATTCAACAGCTGAATGTCCATTTTTGAAACCGCTTTTTTAGCTTCCTTTTTATCGGGCGCTACTTTCATCATAAACTCTTGCATGAGTTTTTTAACTGCTTTTTCTTGGGGAGTCGTTTCATTGATAACCACAAAAGTTCCAGCAAGGGTATCCATGGATGTTTGTGTAAGGCGCGATTTGGCTGGAATCGGGGCTCCGCCAAATAGATTGGGTAGCTGATCATCGTAATCAATCGAGCTACCTGAATCGAGCGCAATGCCATAAAGCATATGAAAAAGCTGTAATTCTCGTCCAATTAACTGTTCAATGCCTTCTTCCGAGGTTAGCATGTCTTTGATGGGCGACATTATTTTTTGAAAAACCTCCCGTTCCTTTTGGTCGGCATACATGTCTTCAACAATGGCCAGTTTGGAGAGGATTGACATTTTGATTTCCGAGGCATTTTCCATGCCGATGAAACTTCCAACCTCATCGGTTTTGTAGATAAAGCTCGAGGGCGTAGACTTTTCATCATCGATAAGTTTTACCAAAATGCTGTCGGGTAATTTTGGCAATACACCTTGACCTTCAAACAAATTTGTTTGGTAGGTCCATCCCAAGCGATACGAATTTTCGGTAGAATCGAGCACTTCGAATAAGACTTCAGAAGCGCTGCTGTCGTACTCTGTCTGTTCGCCGTTTTTATAGACTTCTTTGATTTTTTCGATGCGATATAAAAATGCATCGTCCTTACTCCACCAGGCTACAATTTCAAAGCGATTCGCTAAGGTGTCTTGAGCAAAGCTCGACACGGGAAGAATGAGGGCCATGGCCCATAGTATTAAACGCATGTCGCAAAATACAATGCAGCATTGATTTAGTCAGCCAATAAATCGACTATTTTCGCCATGTGAATTCGGCTCCCTTTCCCAATACCCGTGCTTTGTGGTTGTTGTTTTTAGCCAATACCATCTCGGGAGCTGCACAAGGCATAAGCCTCATTGCCATTCCGTGGTATTTCATTGATCAATTGAAAGAGCCAGTATTGCTAACACGCTTTTATGGTGCCATTACCGTGGTGAGCATGTTTTGGGTGATTTATGCTGGTTCGTTGATCGATCGCTTTCACCGACAAAAAATCTTCATGGCCCTTACAGCCGTTTGTGGTGCCATCATTTTAGGGGTTGCTGCTTTGGGTTTGTGGCAGGATGGGCTTTCTAAAGCTGCCATATTACTGGTGATGGCCGTAACGCTGCTGAATTTTAACTTACACTATCCAAGCTTATATGCCTTTGCTCAGGAGCTTGCAGATAAAAGTCGGTATGCCCGCATTGTGAGCTACCTGGAGATACAAGGGCAAGCCACAAATGTTTTGGCAGGCGGATTGGCCGCTTTGTTGTTGGGAGGTATTGAATCCGACCATCCTTTTTACCTCATGGGCTTTCGCGTTTCGATGCCTTTTGACATTCCTGCGTGGAAAATTCAGGAGATATTCCTGTTAGATGGTTTGACCTATTTGGCAGCTTTTTTATTGATTGGGGCCATTCGGTATGTACCGCAGTCGCACTATCAGCCTGAAGCGGGTTCTGCCTTTTTGCGGATCAAAGAAGGTTTTGATTTTTTGAGGTTAAGGCCCAGTTTGTTGTGGTTTGGCGTTTTCAGTTATGGTGTTTTTGTAAGTGTATTGGTACAAGATCGCTTGATTTTGCCCGAATATGTACGTGTTCAGCTACACGCAGCAGCTGATGTATTTGCAAGCAGCGACATGCTGTTTGCATTTGGCGCCTTGGTTTCGGGGGTGATTACACGCAGGATTTTCGGTAGCATGAGTCCCATTGCCGGGGTTAGTATTTTGATGATAGGCTTGTCGGTCTTGTATGCCAGTATGGCCTTCAATCACAGCCTGCGCTATTTGTTTTTTTTCAGTTTCATTTACGGTTATGTAAATACCGGGGTTCGCATTTTGCGTGTCACCTATTTGTTTCATACAGTTCCTAACCAGGTGATTGGACGGCTGCTCAGTTTTTTCAAAGTGGCCGATACAGCCATGCGGGCGAGTTTTATCGGATTATTTGGTTTGTCGTTTTTTCACGAAGGCACGAACATTCGTTTTGCTTACCTTGTCTTTGGTATTTTTATTCTCTTATTTGGATTGGCAATCATACCCACCATTCGTCCACTCACGCAAAAAATGAAAGACCCCCATGTCGATGAAGCTAGCTGAACTGGTACAAGTAAGCCGTGGTTGGCTTTTGCGCGAAGGTTTAAGTAACGACATTACAGAGCTTGCCTTCGACAGTAGACGGTTAGCTGTACCTGATAGGTCGGCTTTTTTTGCCCTGCGCACTGCAACTGCCGATGGTGCCGATTTCATTGATGCAGCCTACCGCATTGGGGTAAGAACTTTTGTGGTGGGACCCGATTTTTTTCCTGATAAGCGTTGGTATGAAGGCAGTTTTATCGCGGTTGCAGAGCCACTCGAGGCATTGCAGGCAGTTGCAGCCTGGCACCGGCAACGGTTCAATATTCCTGTAGTTGGTATCACAGGCAGCAATGGCAAGACGGTGGTAAAGGACTGGTTGAGTTGGTTGTTGGAGCTTGAAAAGCAAGTGTGTCGTTCGCCCAAAAGCTACAATTCCCAAATAGGCGTGCCTATTTCGGTTTGGCAGCTGGATGCAGAAGACGAAATAGGCATTTTTGAAGCGGGTATCAGTCAGCCGGGTGAAATGAGCCGTTTGGCGCAAATCGTAGCACCCACCCACGGCATATTCACACATTTGGGTGATGCGCATGCCGAAAATTTCGGCAGCCACGAAGAGAAGGTGGCTGAGAAAATGCAACTTTTTGAACATGCGAAAGTGCTCGTCATGCGAACCGACCACGAGGTACTTGCACAAGCGGCTCAAAAATGGAGACAGGAGCATCCGCAAGGGCAGCTGCTTGATTGGGGAGCCGGAGATGCTGTTGTATGGAAGCTGGTAGCAAGTAAACGCATGGGTGAACAGAGTGAAATTCGGATGCATCATCTCGGCAATGAAGAATCATTCCTTATTCCCTTTAACGATGCGGCCAGTATTGAAAATGCCATTCATTGTTGGGTGATGATGCGTGCTTTGGGTTACGATGCTGCCAGCTTGCAAGCTCGTTTCGCTCGCTTGCCTCGCTTGCACATGCGCATGGAAATGAAGGCTGCCTTGCAGGGCAGCACCCTCATCAACGACAGTTACAGCCTTGACCTTGATTCGTTGCGCTTGGCTTTGCAACAACTGAGTAGCTTAGACCAACACAGCAAACGTTTGGTGATTTTGTCGGATTTTGACAGGCAACAAGGTTTGGGAGAGGGGCATTATCGCGAAGCAGCGCAGTTACTGAAGGAGTTTGGGGTGCAGCAGTTGCTGGCAGTGGGTCCTGAGCTTAAACAGCATAAAAAGTTCTTCAGTGGTGTAGATGCCCGGTTTTACGAACACACGAATCAGCTGTTGGGCAATTTGCCCATCAAGGAATTGGTGAATACAGGCATCCTTTTGAAGGGTGCGCGAAAATTTGGCTTTGAACGTGTTGAGCGTTTGTTGTCGCTCAAGTTGCACCAAACGATACTCGAAATCGACCTCGATGCCATGCTGCACAACTACCGCTATTTCCGCGGTTTGGTGCGGCCACAAACCAAAATCATGGTCATGGTGAAAGCTTTTTCCTATGGGAGTGGTAGCGTTGAAGTAGCTTCATTGTTACAGCACCAAAGGGCCGATTACCTGGCCGTTGCTTTTGCCGATGAAGGTGTGGCCTTGCGAGAGGCCGGTATTCGCTTGCCCATCATGGTCATGAACGTAGAACCTAGTGGGCTCGAAAAACTGCTACAATACCAATTGGAGCCTGAAGTATACAGTTTTCGCCTGCTAGAAGAACTAGAAGCCTATTTAAAGGCGACTGCGAGCGACGATGAATTGCGCATACATTTGAACATCGATACCGGCATGAAACGCCTGGGCTTCGAAACCACTGAAGTAGCGACATTGTTAAAACGCTTACAAGCCAACCCACGCATCAAGGTGGCCTCGGTTTATTCGCACCTGGTGGCGAGCGACTCTCCCGAACATTTGGGCTTTACACGCCAACAAATCAAGCGGTTTGATGAGGCTTACCAAACTTTGGCAGCAGGACTTGGTTACCGGCCTTTGCAGCACATCCTCAATACGGCTGGTATGCTGCATTTTCCTGATGCACAATTCGACATGGTGCGCTTAGGTATAGGATTGTATGGTTTCGATCCTTCCGAAGCAGACCCATCGCAACCAAAACCCCAAGTGCCTTTACAACCGGTGGGTACCTTGCGAACCGTGATATCACAGTTGCACCAACTTGAAGCAGGAGAAACAGTGGGCTATAGCAGGCGCGGCAAGGTGGCCCAAGCGGCCCTGATTGCCACCTTGCCAGTAGGATATGCCGATGGCATTGTGCGAGCTTGTGGCAATGGCAAAGTGCAATTTATGGTCAACGGCAAGCTGGCACCAACCATAGGCAGCATTTGCATGGACATGTGTATGCTCGATGTAACCGGCATTGACTGTAGGGAGGGCGATCCGGTCATCATTTTTGGTCCGGAATTACCACTTACACGTTTGGCCGACGCCATAGGTACCATACCCTATGAAATACTCACCAGCGTTTCGCAGCGGGTGAAGCGGGTGTATCTCAAAGATTAAGGGCAACAAAAGCCTGCAATTGATTGCCATCATTTCGCCATCTTTGCGCTGCCTCTTGCCATGGAAAACAAGCACCATCCTTTTTTGCCGATTGTCATTTTGTTGGTGCTCTCATTTATTTGGGGCAGCTCATTCATCCTCATGAAACGCGGCTTGGAAGTATTTTCGCCGCTGCAAGTGGGAGCCTTCAGGCTTACCATAGCCGCAACTGCCTTGTTGCCGGTTGTTTTGCGGCATTTTCGCAGGCCGCTCTGGGGCCGCCTGAAGTATTTTGCCATTGTGGGCCTGGTTGGCAATGGCATTCCGGCTTTTCTTTTCTCCACGGCGCAAACGCATCTGAGCAGTTCCACGGCAGGTGCCTTGAATGCGCTTACACCCTTGTTCACGTTGATTTTAGGCGTGCTCATTTTCGGTTACCCATTCCAACGTAACAAAGCTCTGGGCGTGGCAGTGGGCTTTGCCGGTGCCTTGTTTCTCATCTTGCTCAAAGGCAATGGCATGTATGATCCCAATTGGGCATGGGGACTCCTCGTGGTTTTAGCAACCCTCATGTACGGCACCAGCGTGAATACCGTAGGCCGGTATTTGAATGATATGAAGCCAGTGGTCACTGCTGCCGTGCCTTTGGTGTTGGCGGGTATTCCGGCCTCAGTATTGCTTTTCAGCAGCGATTTTACCAACCGATTGGCCTTGCCTGGTGCTTGGGAGGCCGTTGGCTACCTCTCCATCTTGGGCTTGGTAGGTTCGGCCGCCAGTTTGATTGCCTTTAACCGACTCATTCAAACCAGCGGCCCTGTTTTTGCCTCCACAACTACCTACCTCATGCCCATTGTGGCGCTTTTTTGGGGCTTTTTGGATGGCGAAACCTTGGGTTGGACCCACCTCGCAGGCATGGGCTGTATTCTACTTGGTATTTGGCTCGTAAACCGCAAACACAAAGCCTAGACCTTTTTCTTTTTGTGCGGAGGCTCGTAAATGAAGCGGATAAAACTGCTCAAGCCTTCCTCTCGTGTGCTAACCGGAATGCCTGCTACGATGCCCACCAAAAAATGGTCGTTGATTTCGAGACGCATTTGGGGCCGCAGGCGTATGTCGTGGCCCGCCGGACCAAAATACTGGTTCACTTCCAGACCTACAAAATTGCGGCTGCCCGAAAGCATGTAATGCAGGTTGGCGTGCAGTTCATAGCTGCGTTCCCAGCTGTGGTCTTTGAAATGTAAGGTGTATTTGGGTCCCGTGTAAAGGAGGCTGTGCCAGTTTTGACTCAAACGTTTGGCCGCTACCAAAAAGGGGTTGAAGGTATTGCCTGTAAAAAATGGACTGCTACCCATGCGGTTCAAATCGGTAAGTTCGAGTTCGTTGATGTAACCCAAGGCCAAGGTTGTTTTGTATTGAGGCGAGACCCAAAAACTCCATTGTGCCGCGGTTTTGAGTGACTCGATGCGGTTGGAAGGCTTCACTGAATCGAGCCGGGCGGTAACCGGCCCGTAGAAGGTAAGCGGTAGCTCCACCTCCAGTCCCAGCCGGTCGCGCGGGGCCCATTCATACTCTACGAGGGCCTCGTAACGGTCGAAACGCAAGCGGTCGATGGTAGCGGCGCCAACGTTCCATTCGCGTTCGCCTTTGCGGGCACCAAGGTCGCGGATGAGGTCGATGTACAGGGGTTCGGCATGCAAGACTTTGGCTGGCAGGCTTTTTTCAATGGGGAAGTGTAAAGAATCTTCGGGGGCGTAATCTTGCCCATAGGCATGCAGGCTGAAGCTGACTGCCAACAGCAGGCAACTCCATTTATTTAAATGAATCATGAATTGCTTTTTAAAAGGATGTGGTTATGAAATCAGGCGGAGAAAGCCTGCACATCGGGGGGAGGAAGCAATACCTCGGTGTGGTTTTCGGGCAAAAAGGCCGCAGGATGCAAAGCCTTGGTAGAAATTATTTGCCCGGGAATTTGCAGCGAAAGCGCCTCAAGAACGGCCACATGCCAAACCAATAGGCTCGTTGTTTTCATGCGCCTTTGTTCCTCGCTTTGTTCGTCGGTCGACATACCGTCTTCAAAATCCAGCACCTCTTCCAACACCAATTCGCTGAGTGAATTTACGGGGTCTTCAAGGGGCTGCATGCCGGTGCTGAATACCCGCTGGAACATGGTGTTGAGCACCAGTAGCATCCACAAATAGCAGCAGAAATGGGCGGTTTTTCGCAACATGACCATTTTGAACGCAATAATCGGCCTTTTCGCACAACGAAATGCATTTAAGACCAATATTTTGATGGAAATAAACGCTTTACCGATTCAATGTATACCCAAAAAGTATTTGATGAATGCAAAGAATTTTGGGTATAACCAAAAAAATAGAATTTTAGTAGGTATATTTGTGGTCATAATCAAAATGAATGATAGGTAGGGCAGCATACATAACCTCCTTAATGAAGTGGGTTGATAAGCCCCAAATTAAGGTTATCACGGGCATCAGGCGTTCGGGTAAATCTAGCATCCTGCTGATGCTCCGCGATGGCCTTTTGGCCATGGGTAAGTCGGAAAGTCAAATCACTTACCTCAACTTCGAAAGCTTTGCAACAGAACATTTGAAGGCTGGTAAAGCGCTCTACGAACACCTCAAAGCCATTTTTACTCCGGGTCAAAGGCATTATTTACTACTTGATGAGGTTCAAGAAGTTACCGATTGGGAGAAGGTGGTGAACTCACTCAAAGTTGACTTTGACGTTGATATCTATCTCACGGGTTCTAATGCCCATTTATTATCGTCGGAACTGGCAACCTACTTGGCAGGCAGATACATAGAATTGCCCATTTTTACTTTGTCGTTTGATGAATTTCTGCAATTCAAAAAGACCTACCAGCCCAACCATAGCCAAGAACCGGCAGCTGCATTTGTAGAATACCTGCGCAAAGGGGGGTTTCCGGTAATCCATACCCTCGATTATGACGAAGAGGCCGCCTACAAAGTCATCCGCGACATCTATGCCTCGGTTATTTTACGCGATACGGTTCAGCGACATTCCATCAGAGACATTGAGTTGTTGGAACGGGTCATACGGTTTGCATTCGACAATATTGGCAACACCTTTTCGGGTAAAAACGTGGCCGATTACTTCAAAAGTCAGTTCAGAAAAATCGACGTCAACACCATTTACAATTACCTACATGCCTTGGAAGGGGCTTTTGTGCTGTACCGGGTTCCACGCTTCGACCTGAAAGGAAAAGAGATCTTAAAAACGCAAGAGAAGTTCTTCGTTGGCGATTTATCGCTGGTTTATGCCATGATGGGCTACCGCGACCGAATGATAAGCGGCATGCTCGAAAACCTGGTTTTTTTGGAGTTGAAGCGCAGGGGATATACTGTGTACATAGGCAAGTTGGGAAGTCGTGAAATTGATTTTATAGCCGAAAAATCGGGAGAAAAGATGTACATCCAAGTGGCCTACAAGCTAGAAAGCCCCGAAACAGTTGCACGTGAATTTGACCCACTTCTTGCCGTGCATGACAATTATCCGAAATACGTGCTTACAATGGATGATTTCTGGAAAGACAATATGGAAGGAATCCGACACTATCATATTCGCGACTTTTTATTGGCTAGCTTTTATTGATAAGAGCGCCTGCTGAGTTTGCCATTCTGGCTTTTGACCGAAACACGCATGCCACCTCCTTGCCGCTGCTTTCCGTATCTTTGCACAAATTTTTGAGATGAGTACTCCCGTTCGCGTTCGTTTTGCACCCAGTCCCACCGGACCTTTGCACCCCGGTGGCGTTCGTACTGCCCTTTTTAACTACTTGCTCGCCCGTCAAACCGGCGGCACCTTTATACTTCGCATCGAAGATACCGACCAAACCCGTTTTGTGCCCGGTGCCGAACAGTTCATCATCGAATCGTTGGAGTGGTGCGGCATGCAATTCGACGAAGGGGTGCATGTAGGTGGTCCGTATGGTCCTTATCGCCAAAGCGAGCGCAAAGCCATGTACCGCCAGTATGCCGACCAGTTGATTGCGGCCGGACATGCCTACTACGCCTTCGACACCGAGGAAGAGCTCGAAGAAATGCGCGAACGACTCAAAAAGGCCAATGTGGCTTCGCCACAATACAACAGCATTACCCGGGTGAACATGAAAAATTCACTCAGCCTGCCTGCCGATGAGGTACAGCGCCGGTTGGATGCAGGCGATGCCTATGTGATCCGCTTCAAAATGCCGCGCAACGAGGAAGTGCGTGTGAAAGACATCATCCGCGGTTGGGTGGTGGTAAATACCTCGCAGCTCGACGACAAAGTGCTTTTCAAAAGCGATGGCATGCCTACCTACCACCTCGCCAATGTGGTGGACGATTATTTGATGAAAATCACCCACGTGATTCGCGGTGAAGAGTGGCTTCCCAGCACGCCTTTGCATGTTTTGCTGTACCAAGCCTTTGGTTGGGAAGCCGTGATGCCACAGTTTGCACACCTGCCTTTGTTGCTCAAGCCCGATGGCGACGGCAAGCTGAGCAAGCGCGATGGCGACCGTCTGGGACTGCCTTTTTATGCCATCAATTGGACGAGCCCCGAAACCGGCGAAACCACCTTGGGTTACCGCGAATCGGGCTATTTCCCCGAGGCTTATGTGAACTTCCTGGCTTTGTTGGGCTGGAATCCTGGCGACAACCGCGAAATGTTCAGTCTCGACGAGCTGGT
>ERZ1066127.135-NODE-135-length-48420-cov-15.234364_pt1 | contig 48420 bp, 40 predicted proteins | sample MGYA00382774_ERZ1066127 | MGnify/ENA primary metagenome ERZ1066127 (study PRJEB33369, sample SAMEA5778357) | biofilm metagenome | biome: Industrial cooling water; feature: Water cooling tower basin; material: Biofilm | place: United Arab Emirates | collected...
GAATATCGTTAGAATGAATATCGTTAGAATGAATATCGTTAGAATGAATATCGTTCAATGATAGTACGATGAAATATCTGACAAGTATGTAATATCAAACTCTTCCGGCATTTTTTGCAAAGGAACACCGTATGACAAATGACCTTGTATTGTGGGTAGCAATTATTGGTATTGGCTTTCCTGCAATGATTGTCGCTTTAACGGAAATGCGCTCTCGTATTCATCAAGAAAGCGCCACGCAGTTTTTGCGTCTAACGGTGAATACACTCTTGCCGCTATTGGCTCTGTGGGCGTTGGTTGAAAAGGTTTTTAATGTTCCCCGCGACAATACCTATGCAAAAGTGATTGAAACACTTGCTTGGGTAAGTTTAATGAACATTGGTTTTTTGGGATTGAATATTATACTATTTGCCGGGAATGAAAAAAAACGTCCATCGAAAGTGCTGCTCGATTTTGTGCGCTTTGTTTTTATTCTTATCGGAACGGGATTTGTGTTAGCATTGGTGTGGGATATTGATTTACGAGGAGTTGTCACGACTCTTGGAGTCGGTTCAATTATTATCGGGTTTGCACTTCAGGATACACTTGGAAGCCTTGTTTCGGGATTAATTACGCTTATGCGTCGTCCTTTTGCTGTAGGTGATAAAGTGATTATTGCTGATATGGAGGGTGAAGTGAAAGATATGACATGGAATTCGGTGGTCTTGCGTCGTCGCGATAATGCTCTTGCAATTCTTCCTCAATCCATTGTTGCCAAACAAACGGTCGTCAATTTAACACGTTCAACCGGAGCAGAGCATACAGAAGTATGGCTAGATTTTTCAAAAAAACACGCTCCAAATACAGTAAAACGAGTGTTAATGGCGACAGTTCTTAGTACCCCGGATATTTTACATGAACCCAAGCCTACGGTCAGAGTATTTGATCATTACGATGTGAATATTCGGTATTCTGTACGATTTTGGTCACCAAAGACGATTTCACCCTTGGAAGCGCGCGACCAGTTTCTATCACGATTATGGTACGTGGCGAAGCGTTACAATTTTGAGTGTGCTTTACCCACACGGCGAGTGATTCAATCAGCACAGCACGAAGAACCGGAATTGCTCTCATACCGCGCAGAGTTGGCTTCCGTACCACTATTTTTTAAGATGGGCACTGATGTTTTGGAACTTATTGCTAATGGGGGAACGCTCCACACTTACGGAGCAGGTGAATCGTTGATCCGCGAAGGCGAGATGGTGCGGGCGTTGCATGTTATTGTTCAGGGGGAAGGTGTTGCGACAGCTAGCGATGAAAAAGGGCATAAGTACGAAATCTTTTCTCTTCACACCGGAGATTTTTGTGGAGAGGCATCGCTTTTCTCTGCGCGACCAAGTCCATTTACCATCACAGCAACGCACGATATTACCGCTGTATTACTCAATAAACAGATGCTTGATACGCTTGTTGCAAAGGAAACCGCATTGGTTAAAGAGATTGGACGGGTTATTTCGGAGCGCAGAGCCAAACTCAAAGAGGTATTGGGAATTACCGAACAATCTTCCGCTGTTCCCAGCCAAGTGGCAGAAGCATTTCGTTCACAAGCTCAAATTCAAACGCAAGCACAGGCAATTTTAGCAGAATCTTCGCAGAGGAAACGTTCTTAACAAGAAAAAATATTGTTTCAGGTGCAAATTTATGCGTAAGAAAACTTGCTGCGTATCTTCTCGTTGCGTAAATTACGCAAAAGCGTCTTTTCCTCTGCGTAAGGTAAAAGAAAAGAATGTTTTGAGGTTGTTCTGATGTTTGTTTTGTTGTTTGCAATTGTGTGTTCGCTGTTCGATGTTGTACGGCTTTAGGTGTGTGGTATTGCATCGATTTTCATTTTTTTTCATCATTGTTTGTAACCTGCTATGACGTTTCAGGAGTATGTTTGCAAGTTTGTACCCGAAGAATTTGCTATTGACAATGAGTTGTTTCGTCGTGCAAAATTAACGGCGAGTATTGCCTTCGTCTCTGCAATGACGTGTCCTATTGCCTCTATTTCCTACCTGTTTTACGGACATTATTGGGCAATCGTCTTTGTGATGTCCGCCGGACTTGGTTTTGTGGTGTTGCCATTGGTTCTCAAAAATACTCGTAATCAAATTCTTGCCGCACAATTACAATGCGTTTTGACGTATCTGATGCTGAACGCACTGATGTTAACAACGAATGGTATTCGCTCAACAGTTGCTCCGTGGCTGGCAATCATTCCTCTTCTAGCTGCATTATTACTTGGGCGAAAACAAATGTTTCAGTGGTTAGCAATTTGTATTGTTAGTGGCTTGGCATACTACATTGCGGCTTTAATGGGATATCATTTTATCAATCGTATTCCTGATTGGGGTATTTTGCGCTCTGAATTTGTTGCGATAGCAATTTTGCTCACTATTCAAACTCTTATTGCAAATCTTTTTGAAAGTGGTCGGCAGGAGGCTTTTTCGTCGTTAGAAAAGCGTAATCGTGAAGCAGCAGAATTGAACAAAGGGCTTGTGCAAATGAAGTCAGCGCTGGAAAAAGAGAAAATTAAAGTAGAAGAAATGGTTTCGGACTCAGAAAAGTTGAATGAATATCTGGCTGCAAGTATGGAGCATATGCTTGAGGCGGTTCACCGATTCGCCAGTGGTGATTTAACGGTGCGGTTCCATGTCGAAAAAGAAGATGATATCGGGAAAATTTTTCTTGCTTTTAATAATGCCATTGACAATATGCGTCGGACGATTATTAAAGTTGTTGAAAATGTTGAAGCAACAGCTAGTGCCAGTGCACAAATATCCGCAAACACCGAAACAATGTCTGTTGCCACCAGAGAACAGTCTGCTCGTATAATGGCGGCGGCCTCTGCAATTAAGTATATTGCCGAACAGATGAGCGGTACTGCTGAACAAGCATCTGAGTTTGCTTCCAATGCAAAACAAACAGCGGAAGAGACACAGGCAAGCGGCAAAATTGTTGCACAAACTATCGCCGGAATGAATAAAATTGATGAAGTGGTCCAGCGCTCCGCCGCGACGGTTGAAGAATTAGGACGAAGTAGTAACCAAATTGGAGAGATTATTCAGGTTATTGATGAAATCGCCGACCAAACAAACCTTTTGGCGTTGAATGCTGCCATCGAAGCTGCACGTGCGGGTGACCAAGGACGTGGTTTTGCGGTGGTTGCTGATGAAGTCCGAAAACTTGCAGAGCGGACGACAAAAGCCACCAAAGAAATTGCTGCTATGATTACAAAAATTCAACGTGATACGCACGATGCCGTACTCGTGATTCGACAAGGAACAAGCGAAGTCGAACGTGGAAAAGAGCTTGTCGCTAAAACAGGCGAAGCCTTGGAAGCTGCGATGAAATCAGCTACGCGAAGTTCAGAGACCTATTCGCTCATTGCTTCGACAAATCAAGAACAATCCAACGAAATGAATGAGTTATCAGAAAATATCGATAGTGTAACGCGCGTTGTTCAGGAGACGGCAAATGGCACTGAACAAGTGGCAGAGGCTGCTATGAATCTCAATAAACTTGCAGAATATCTCAGCAAACTTGTCGGAGGATTCCGTATCGATAACCGTACCATTCTTCAAATTGCAGCAGCTCCAAAACATACCGAGCGAAATTGGCGTGAATATATTCCTGATGAAAAAAAATTTAAGGAACTTGACCAAGCTCAATAAGGAAGAAAGAGCAGTAATAAAACAAAACGCGGGCAAAGTTGTCCGCGTTTTTTGTTTGGGGAGAAACTTTTTTCAGTTTTTTCCGGTTATTCTGATGGTAACAATCACACTTTTGCATTGCACAATGATAGAAATTCCCTAAATTGGAATCATCAAACTCAAGGTTTCATCTAGATTAACAGGCTACAAATGATTTGGAATGTTGCTATTGCTCTTGGTGCATTTTTGGGAATGGAGTTGTTTAGTGGTTTTTTTCATAAGTATATCATGCACGGTATCTTATGGAACATTCACAAAACTCACCATGTCCAGGGGAAAGGTTTTTTTGAGTTAAACGACATTTTTTCTCTGAGTTTCGGCGTTATTGCCACAATATTGGTTATTGTAGGCGCTGAAAGTTTTGATTGGAGATTTTGGATTGGTGTAGGCATTATTGCATACGGAATAGTGTATTTTATTGTCCACGACATTTTTATTCATCGCAGAATACGTTGGATAGAACAATCAAATATCCCGTATTTACAAGCATTGCGACGTGCGCATAAAGCACATCACGCCCATACCGAAAGTTCGCCCGGTGAAGAATATGGTTTACTCTGGATTAGCAAAAAATATTGGACAAAATAGTCCGCCACATATGCGGAATATATGACGAATATGTACTGATTTCTCGGTGTAAGCATCTGGAGCGTCAAAGTTTTCGTCGCAGGCAGGTTGAGCCGTGATACTGTCGTGCGGAAGTCAGATTGTATGAGTAGTAGAGACCAAGTGCTACGTCCAACTTATCTGTGCGGTTAGTTCAAGATAATTGCGGACGGAATCGTACTACCATTCACCTGTGCAAAAATTCCCGTGCATTTGTATGCCATTTTTTTTGATACTTTGAGGGTAAAGAACTCGAGTAAAAGAGTAATGAACTTTTGAATTCATTTTTTTGATTTGAGGAATTATGCTAACAAATAACGCCCAAATACTTGTCCCAACGGATTTTTCCGCTCCATCAAACCATGCTTTGGAGTATGCCGAAACGCTTGCAAAAACGTTTAATGCGACATTGCATTTGGCACATGTTATTCAAGAAATTGAATATACCGAAGAGTGGGGGAATGTGTACACAAAATTGAAAGAAGTCCGCGAGATGGTTGAAGAGCAATCCAAGCAAAAACTGAGTGCATTGCAAGATTCCCTCCGAGAAAAGGGGATTCATTCTACTATCGTCATAGCTCACGGCAGACCGGACGTTGTTCTCAAAGATTATTGCGAAAGACATGCTATTGCTATGATTGTGATTGGAACAAGTGGCAAGAGAGGTGTTGAGCACTTTGTATTGGGAAGTACCACAGAAAGACTCTTACATTCTGCTCCCTGTCCGGTTCTTGCTGTAAGGATGAAGCGTGAAAAATCGTAAGTGTGGGGATGAAGTCGGACCATTTTTCGGAACAATTGGTATTTTGTACGATCGAAATTCTTAGAGACTGTTTGAAAACCTTGAACACCCTCACCTCAATCCTCTCCAAGTGAAGCGCTTGGGAGAGGAAGCAATATATGAAGCCGTTTTTCCTCCTTCTCCCAAGCGCTTCGCTCAGAGAAGGTGCCATCGTAACGATGGCGGATGAGGGTGAAAAAGTATAGATTCGTGAGTTTTCAAACAGGCTCTTAATACCACGATGAATATCACTATTTGTGTCAATTTATTTTACCTTTGCTGTTGAAAATTATGCATCAACACTCAAACAAGCACTCGCAAGCATTGGAATCTATCGTGCAGGAGTTTCAAGCAAATATTAATCAGGGGTTAGGTGATTCTGAGGTGCAAAAAGCTCGTGAACAATTTGGTTTCAATGAGTTGCCTCCTCCAAAAGAAACACCGGTTTGGCTTCAATTTTTGCAGGAGTTTAACGACCCAATAATGTACATCCTTATGGTTGCCGGTGTTGTTAATGCACTTGTGGCGGAGCCGAAAGATGCACTGGTTATTGCTTTTGTCGTTATTTTGAACACTGTTGTCGGGTTTATTCAAGAACGACGTGCCGAGAGTGCTTTGCAGTCGCTCAAAAAACTCACCGCTCCAACTGCGCGGGTTTTGCGTAATGGGCAAATGGTGGAAATTCCGGCTCGTGAGCTTGTCTGCGGAGATATTCTGCTGGTTGAAAGCGGGACAAGAATTGCCGCCGATGCTCGTATTTTTGAGGCTTCGACCTTACAAGTTGATGAATCTATGTTGACCGGAGAGTCACTTGCCGTCACCAAAAAACCGCACGTGAATTTAGACGATCATGCACCTATTGGGGACAGAGTGAATATGCTTTTTGCCGGAACAATTGTTCAGCGTGGACGCGGTAAAGCGATTGTAACAGGCATTGGCATTCATACGGAGTTTAGTAAAATTTCCACTGAAATTCAAAATGCAGATGAAAATGATTCTCCTCTGCAAGAACGATTGGAAAGTTTTGGAAAATATCTGAGTATTGGTATTGTTGCTATTGTGATTGGTATTTTTCTTATTGGCTGGTTACGCGGTCAATCAGCATTAACAATGGCACTTACCGCAATTGGTTTAGCAGTCTCTGCCATTCCTGAAGGGCTGCCAATGTCTGTAACGATTACGTTATCAATTGGTATGAGGCTTATGGCAAAGCGTAATGCTGTCATTAGAAAACTTGTTGCTGTTGAAACACTGGGAAGTACAAACGTTATTTGTTCCGATAAAACGGGAACACTAACCAGAAACCAAATGACTGCCGTCAAAGCATTTGCTGGTGGTATGGTGTGGCATATTTCCGGCACGGGTTATGACAAAAAAGGCGAAATAACAGCGGTAGGGACGACTGATAATTTTTCAGATAATCAGGCACTACAATGGCTTATTCGCACGGGAATTTTGTGCACGGAAACACGTCTGAAAGATCCGGGCAGTGATGCTCCAGCTTTTGAAATCGTCGGTGATCCAACGGAAGCAGCGCTACTTGTTTTGGGGCATAAAGCCCAGATGGACAGAGAGCGTGAAAAATGGGGCGTTTCGGTAGATCTACCGTTTGAATCCGAGCGACAGTTTATGGGGGTTACCGCAAGTAATGGGGATAAGCGTTTTATTTTGGTCAAGGGCTCCTTAGAGCGCTTATTACCCAAAAGCCCGCAAATGATGCTTGCCGACGGATCTACAGCTCCGACTGATGCATCCTTACTTCAGGAACAAACTGAAAAATTTGCCGAGCAAGGACTGCGTGTGCTTTTTCTTGCTATAAAGGAGGTAAGTGATGTTCAACCTCCGTATGAGTTAGAAAATATTGACAATCTTGTTTGCGTAGGATTGGCTGCAATTGTCGATCCTGCTCGTGAAGAAGCGCGTGATGCGATTGCTGAGTGCCGAAAAGCAGGTATTCGCGTTAAAATGATTACCGGAGACCATGCGAAGACGGCTCAGGCAATTGCTTACGATTTACGTCTTGCGGGAGACCATAAGCCGGAAGTTTTAGCCGGAAGAGAATTGGAAGCAATGAGTGACGAAGAACTCTACAACCGTGTTGAAACAACAGATGTGTATGCGCGTGTGTCCCCGACGGATAAACTTCGTATTGTCAAGCAATTGCAACGATATAATCACGTTGTCGCTATGACGGGAGACGGTGTGAATGATGCTCCGGCTTTAAAGCAGGCGGATATTGGTATTGCGATGGGTTCGGGCACTGATGTGGCGAAAGATGTTTCCGGTATGGTGATTACAGATGATAATTTCGTCAGCATAGCAGCCGCCGTGCGCCGTGGTAGGGTGATTTTCTCTAATTTACGGCATATTCTTATCTACATTTTAACGACAAGTTTAGGTGGGGTACTAACCGTGGCAAGTTCTGTGATTGCAGGAATACCTCTGCCTGTTTTGCCTGCACAACTTTTGTGGATTAATCTTGTTACTGACGGAACTTCTACATTTCCTCTTGCCTTTGAAAAAGAACATGGGAACGTGATGAACTATCGACCGCGCCGGCGAGACGAGGCATTGTTGTCGAAACGAATGGTTGGGCATATTATTTTTTGTGGAATGTGGATGATGTTAGGTACACTTTTACTTTTTTATTATCACATTGTTGTTCTTGGGTATCCAATACTGAAAGCTCAAACAGCGGCATTTTGTACCTTAGCGCTCTTTCAAATTTGGAATGTGCAAAATTCTCGTTCTCTAGAGCGTTCCTTGTTTTGGAATTTGCCCGGCAAACATGGTGAGCCTATTGAGAAAATCAGATTCACGGATAATATACCGCTATTAGGAGTTATGCTTTTGGCAATGGTGTTACAAATCGGTGCGGTAGAGTTACCTTTTCTTGATGCCTTGCTGGATACAAATTATTCGCTTGATTCCGGTGACTGGACGAGGATTGTTGTGGTCTCTTTTTCCATTATTCTTATTGTTGAAATGGAAAAATTAGTTTTAGCATTGTGGAATAAATGGTTTGGAGGAAAAGAATGAACGTAACCGTACCACAAGATCAACTTTTTCTGTATGAAAAGGTCAAACTTCTTTCGATGAAGGACGATACCGGCTTACAGCTTGGCTATGATATGATGAATCCGGCTGCATATAGTATCGTTGGAGCTGTACAGATGGACTTACTTCTGGGCGGTTGGATACGATTTGATGCAGACAAAAAATGTATTGTCAATCATGAAAAAGAACCACCGACTGATGCAGTCTTACAGGCTGCTCTTGCACGCATCAAAAAGAAAAAAAAGCCGCAAAAGGCAAAAGACATAATTTTGATGTTAGCAGTGTACGAACACCCTGAACGTGCTGCCATAAAAAATTTGATAGACAAAGGAATGGTTCGATTAGAGAAAACGGGTGGTTTTTTCTCTCGGAAACGTTATCCGCTCGATAATATCAAGCGTAAAGCTGAAATCATTAGTTCATTGCGGAATGTCTTGCGCTCGGAGGAGAAAGCAGCACCGCTTGAAACCTTGATTCTTTTCCGTTTAACGCATTCGGCAAAAATTTTACCGTATCTTTTCAAGGTTGAGTATAACCATGACCTTGATGCACTTCAACGCGACATTCAAAAAGCATTGGCAAAAGTTGTTATTGACGACGGTGTAGATGCTGCATTGCAGGAACAAGAGCGACGAGAAGAAATGTTCGATGCTTTAAGTACAACTCTTGATGTCTTGACTATTTCTATTGATGCAATTACTGATGCTGTTGATTCAACAACAGATGCGAGCGGTGGCGATGGTGGAGACGGCGGTGGTGGAGGCGATGGCGGCGGCGGTGGGGGCGACTAACGGTTTCTTTCCCAGCGGCACTGTATGTTTAATCGGTTTTCTCTCACATTTTGCTTCTGTCCGATTACGAATGCTATCGGTCATATCGTAACTCTTGCAAATTTTCCTACCTAATATTGTCTTTTCCATTCTTTTTTGATGTATCATGGTTAGTTTGTTCAGGTTGAGGGCATTGACAATGTTCCGAAATGCCGCAACGATGCTTCTTTTGTGCACATTGCGTGCATTTTCTCAAACAAATCCAACGGCAAATCAAAGCACAGGGCAAAGTGCTCTTACTCAGCAAGAGTTACAAATGCTTACGGTTATGCCAATGCCTCACGAAGTGCGTTTAGGCACAGGAAAATTCCGCCTCGTTTCGACAGCAACGGTGTATATAAGCGGGAACGGACACTCACGTATTTACGGTGCGGCAAGTCGTTTTATACGAAATTTGAGTGATCGCACGGGCTTAAATTTCATGACTGAAGGGTATGTTACTCCGAATGATACAAATAAATCTGCACCATTGCAGATTATATGCCGTAGAGCAGGAAAAGTAGTCTTGGGCGAAGATGAATCATACTCTTTGAAAATTACTCCTCAGCAAGTACAAATTATCGCAGAAACAGATATTGGTGCTCTTCGTGCGCTTTCGAGCCTTTTACAACTGACCGCTGCCGACGACGAAGGTTATTATTTTCCTGTTTTGACCATGAACGACAAACCTCGTTTTCCTTGGCGCGGGCTTCTGTTGGACGTTTCAAGGCATTTTTATTCGGTGGATGTTGTTAAAAAGCAATTGGATTTGCTGTCACTGGTCAAAATAAATGTCCTTCATTTGCACTTGACCGATGATCAGGGATTTCGGATTGAAAGTAAAACCTACCCAAAGCTCCATGAACTTGGCTCAGACGGACAATATTTTTCTCAGACCGAGATGAAAGATTTGATTCGGTATGCAGACGAGCGGGGAATACGAATTGTCCCTGAGTTTGACCTGCCGGGGCATAGTACCAGTTGGTATATCGGGTATCCGGAATTTTCCAGCGGAACAGGAGCAACTTTTGGCGGACCGTACCAAATTGATCGCAAATGGGGGCGAGGTAGTCCGGTCATGAATCCAATCAAAGAGGAAGTGTATCAATTTTTGGATGTATTTTTTAAGGAAATGAGCGAGCTATTTCCAGACGAATACATTCACATCGGTGGCGATGAAAATAACGGATTACAATGGGCACTCAACCCCGAAATACAAGCCTTTATGCGTGCAAACGCATTGCCAACAAAAGAAGCATTGCAAAATTATTTCAACAAACGTCTTTCCGCTATCATTACCAAACACGGCAAAAAGGTCATGGGATGGGACGAAATTTTTGTAGAGGGCGTTCCCAAAAGTATCGTGATTCAATCATGGCAAGGTAAAGAAGCACTGTACAAAGCTGCACGGCAGGGTTATACAACCTTGCTTTCGAGTGGATATTATCTTGATATTCATGAGCCGACCGATAAACATTACTTGAATGAACCGCTACCGGATTCGGTGAAGTTAAGTGCTGACGAGCGTAAATTTGTGCTTGGTGGTGAAGCCTGTATGTGGTCAGAGTATGTGAATGCGGGCAACGTGGATTCGAGAATTTGGCCCCGTATGGCTGCAATCGCGGAACGTTTTTGGTCTCCGGCATCGGTGAGAGATGTGGATGATATGTACCGCCGTTTAGACCATATTTCATCGTGGCTGGAGCAACTTGGCTCAACACATGAAACAAACGTACCACTTATGTTACGCCGTCTTTCCGGTGTTCATGAAGATATTACTCCGCTTAAAACATTTACTGATGTGCTGGAGACCGTCAAAGAATATAAACGTGGACAAATTATTCGTTTTACTTATTCATCATTTTACCCATTGACCGGAATTGCTGATGTTGCACGACCAGATTCGCGTATTGCCAGACAGTTTCGCAGCGTAACAGGCAAATATCTGAATGCTCTGAAAGAGTTGAAAGAGTCAAAGGTTAGCGGTAAAAATTCGTTGTTGGATTCAAGTAAAATCACGCTTGTGGAGACACAAAGAGAAGTATTAGTCCATTGGTTAAGGCTCTGGAAAGGCAATCACGAAAAAGTACAGCCGATTATCCGAAAAAATCCCCGCTTGGCTGAGATTGAAGAGCACTCGTTAGCATTATCATTAGCTTCGCAACTTGGCTTAGAAGCTATTGACCGTTTGGAGCGCGGTGTGGCAGTTACTCCGCAGTGGAAATACATTGCTTCACTTATCCTCGAACGTGCAAAACAGCCAAGAGCGCAAACGGATATTATGGTTCTACCGGCAATTGAACAACTTGTGAAAGCCGTCAAATAAAGTTTTCCGATATGTCTTGATAAAAAATCAAAAGCCGTTACAACAAGTAAGTTGCAACGGCTTTTTAGGTTTCGTTATCTTTTGAACTAGATATGATCATCTTCAGGGCGAGAGCCTTCACTTTTCAATGCTTTCACAACGAAGACAATAACACCGGTAAGCATGACACCAACTGCTCCAAAAACGATGGCAGAATAAACAACGCCATTTTCAATAATGGACATAAACATCCTCCTTCAGACTGCTTGACAAGAAAAAATATGGAATTATTTTTCAGGAGAAAAACATACGAACTTTACACATTTCTACCAAGATTTTTTCCACTTCTCCGCAAATATCACATCGGTAAGGTTTAATATCGCATAAGAATAATGCCGCTTTGCTGTTCGCCTTTGTCTGAGGGCAAACCGACTATTCCCTTATAATACATAATTCGATGTGGCTTTGCTCGTTCAAAGCAGAAAAACGATGGGTCGCCCATAAGCAAACGATAAAAGAAGTTCGAGGGTTCTAGCTTGACTTTAATGCAGGGAATTCCTGAAATTGTTTCATATCCGACTTTAATGATATTCATTTCTGCTACAATACCAATCAGGGGCAGTGCTAGAATAAAGGAAGATTTTCCGTCGCTGTCAACAGCATCAATGCTCTGACGAATTTTTTCACTAATAAGTGTGGCAATTAATCCGTTTTCAGCTGTAATGCTCTTCTCTTCCAAATCAGCGCCTTTACGCTCTCTGCGCTGGGCTACAAAACGATTACCGGTCGAGAATTGCCGTAGATACTCGCCGGTGCGGTAATCATCAACAGCGTTGAAATATAGTGTAAGAGGCTTTGTGCGATATTTAGAGATTTCTTGTCGGACAAGTCGTTTAGAAGCATCAAAATAACTTGTAACACGCTTCATGGTGTCACCGTTTTGCGAAAACTGAACGGTGTAAGTATGAGTGGTTTTTCCATCGATGGTCATTTCTGCTGAATGATTGATGGGGGCTTGCGCAAACGATGACCTGACGGTAAGAAATAGCACGAATAGTAAACGAAAACTGGCAGACAATTGGCGACAGTACTGCGCCCAAAGACTGGGAATAGACATACACAGGAAAATAGTGAAACGTTCGTAATAATCGAGAGACATTGCAAACTTGCATATTTTCAATGTCTGACGCAAGATTTTTCTAAGGGAGCAGCAGTATTATTTATCAAAAGTTTTTCGTTTTCTGTGCTTGAGGAGCGCATACAATCATAAAATGTTGTAGATTGGTGGCTTGTAAATTGCTTTTATCCATTTACTGTCCGTAATATCTGGATGATAAAAGTTATTCTCATAGGCAGTTTGCGTTATACGCTCGACTGTCTGTGCCGATAGCTCACGATAATTTCGTAAAGAACCTTAGAACGAGCAATATGGCTATTATTGAATCTCTCACACCGCTTCTCAAATCAAGGGCTTTTCCACCAATACTTTTGGTTTTTGGTGAAGAAGATTTTTTAGTTGAAGAAGCAACAAATGCACTTATTGAAGCTGCTGTCGAAAAAAATGGCATGGAATCGTTCAATTTCGATAGTTTCGACGGCTCAGATTTGAGTGCAGAAGCGCTTGTTGAGATGTCGAGTGCATTTCCGATGATGTCAGAACGGCGTGTTGTGGTCGTGCGGCATTTTGAAAAAATGAATATCGGACGGGGAAAAGATGCTGAAAAAAAATCGCCACTGACGACATATTTGCGTAATCCATCACCAACAACCTTTTTATTACTTGTTGCCGAACACGACGAATTACAAGGATTAAAATCTGCTGTAACGAATCCCAAACAACAAGAAAAAGCAAAGAAAAAACTTGCTGCGCTGAAATTTCCCTTTAATATTCTCGTGCGTGAGTGTGAATGGATGGAGTTCCCCAAAATGCGAGAAAGCGCATTGTCATCATGGGTTGCAGACCGATGCAAATCATTAGGCAGAGAAATTGCACCGGACGCTTGCGAACTTCTCGTCGCTCAAGCAGGAGAGTCTCTGAGAGATTTACACAATGAAATTCAAAAAATCATTACGTTTGCGCCCGATAAAAAGCGCTTAACCCGCGAAGACATTGCCGAAGTTATCGGCGTCTCTAAAAACTATAATATTTTTGAATTGCAGCGTACCATTGGCGAGAGAAATTTGCCTAAAGCACTGGAAATTACCCAGCGAATGTTAGTTGTTGAACGACAGGAACTTCTGATAATATCTATGCTCACACGATATTTTACCATCCTTTGGAAACTAACCGAGGTGATGCAGCAAACACAAAGCCCTTACGAACTTAGCAAAGCGGTTGGTATTGACCAATACTTCATTACGGAATACATTGGTGCTTTGCGTATGTACTCACGGGGGCGTATTGAATCTGCCTTCTATGCGTTGTGTGATGCCGATATTGCCATGAAAACTTCTACATCCGAATCTGGTGATGTGATTTTGCAGAAAATGCTGATGAAAATTATCATCTAAAAAAATACAGCAATTTCCGTATTTCATTTGAAATATGTTTTTTATAGATTGTTGCTTCTGAACTTGTTCCTTCATGTCAAGTTCCTTCTTTTTCCCATGCCTATCCTCTATGAAGCAACGATTCGGTATATCTATTGGCATTATTGCCATTGCTTGTGTAATGATTCATGCACAACGTGTCTGCGTATTTGCTCAGACTTCAGAAGTATCTCCGCGTCCAATGACTTCCCCCTATATTCCGCAAGTTCGTGATACGATTGATTACAAACTTATTCGCAATGACGATGAAGATTTTATGATTTTTTTGAAGCCGGCAGAAGTGATTGAATGGGGGATTGGAATTTTTTCGCAAGGAAAAACATCGGTAAACATTAGTAATCTTATGACGAGAAGCAGTGCGCCCTCTGCGCCAAGTTTTCTCTTTCAACGGTACGATGGTGAAAATACAACAACAGTAGGGGTAGATTTACGCCCAAGTTTTGAATATGGTGTGAGTATGTATGCACCAATGTTGGCGAATATTGCCGGACGAAATATCGGATTTAATCTGGACGCCTATTTAGCAACGTACCGTTTTGGGGTGCAGTATTATTTGACGACGATTCTTTCCGACAACGCTTTGCAGCGTTTTAAAGCACAAAGTGGCGTTGCTTCGAGTGATGAATATAGTTTGAATGTCTTTCCGAAATTCTTTTCGACATACCGCTATATAAACATTGCACCAATGCTCAATATTAGTGGTTTTCTGATTGGTGTAAATATCGGCATTCCTTTTTCTCAGATTCCTTCACAACTTTCATCATCGGTTAATACTGTTCTTTCTTTATCAAGATTAGATGAAATAATCCCAGCTGACCGACTAAGGATTATTGTTGAGCCGCGCATTGGGATTATGGCTCCGCTTATTTCGACGCGCACCGGTTCGTTGAATTTTTTAGCAACTATTTCTTGGATGCCACCGACGCTTGCACCTTTGGCAGAGGCAGACAGCCTGATTATCCGTCGTCCAAATCAAATGATGGACAATGCTATCCAGTCATGGTGGGCAAATGAGCGAATGCGTCCCCAAAACCCTGATGGCTCTGTTGCTAGTGTTTATAAATCTTCAGCACCCTATCACTCCAATTTTCTTTTGTCGCCAATCAGTATCACTGTGGGATTGAGCTACATGTTTAATTTTGGTAATGCCTCTGTGATCGAAGAATACGAACGTGAGAATTATCGTACTGATAGTATTCGAGGGGCGTATTCATTGGTAAATAAACGGGTAGACCTATTGAAAAATCGGTCTGTTGATTTAGCTGATAGTCTCGCAGACGGTATTATTATGCAAAGTAAATTGAAGGATACTCTTGCTGCTGTAGAAAAACAATACACAATTGAGCAATTAAAACGTAAACAAGATAGTATTCGGAAATCTCAAGAACGTGAAATTTTTGCTGCGAAAGAAGAATTAGCAATCACGATGGGTATTAAATCAAGTCTAGAATCACAGAAAAAAGACCTAGAAAAAAAGAACAAACAAAAAGATGAAGCGATTGCCGCACGTAATCGAGAACTGAAAGAAAAGCAACGGGCTCTTGAAGAAAAACAGAAATTACTGGATGAGGCAAAACAAAGGGTATTCGAGGCAAAACTCGGTTCGGTTATTGGTATGAATGAAGACGGTTCGGAAATGCAGGAAAATCCAACTTTACGTATTGAAGAGTTTTCTGCTCAAAGTATCCGTCCACTATTGCCGGTTGTCTTCTTTGACCAGAGCTCATCGGTCATTCCTGCTCGATACAAGCAAGTGCAATCTGCAGCAAGAGAAACGTACAAAGTACCCGATGATGCGCTAAAACCGGCTTATCAATTGCATAGCGATATGCTGAATATCATTGCAAAACGTCTGCAACAACGCCCCTCGACAAAACTTGTGCTCACTGGTATCCAAGCACCGACAGAATCTGACCCGAAAGTTGCCGCGCGCCGAGCAGAAGCTGTTGCCGCATACTTTATCAATACGTGGAAAATTCCCTCCGAGCGTCTTCTGCGAGAAACGAAACCCTTTTCTGCCGGATTACATGAAGGTCGTTCTGTGATGCTTTCTTCCGCAGATTCAAGTATTTGCGCACCATATATTTTGCCGACCGTTTTGCGCTCGGCTACACCACCGGTATTAACGATTGGTCTGAACATTAATGCCGGTGCGGGATTGAAGCAATGGCAGCTTTCTATTCGGCAGTTGGTTGAAAATGAAGATACCGAGTTAAAAGATACAACTTCAAAAATAGAAATTCCACGCTATTCATGGTTCGTTAATGACGAACAGGCTTCAATGCCTCGCTCGTCAAGTCCTTTGACGATTGCATTAGAAGCAACCGATATTGCCAATTCAAAAGCACCCGAATCGCCATTCAAAGAAGTGAAGGTTGAAAACATAACTCTTGCGCAAAAAAAAGCCTCTAACTCAGGTCAGGAATCAGCGCACTATGAAGTTTTATTTTCATCATCGTTCAAGGAGTTTTCACCGGAAAGTAAGCCCATCGTTGAAGAAATACGACGGAAAATCTCGTCTGATTCGCGGGTGCGCGTGATGGTGTATAATCCTCGTGGTGTAAGTGGAAATATTCAAGATGTCGCACAGGCGCTCGGTTTGGATGTAGCAAAAGCACTTATTCGTCTTTCTCCCGCTAAACGTATTAATGCCCAAACAAGCGAGGCAAATATTTTTAATCAATCAATGATTATTCGTATTGATAATGTGGCGAAATAGCCGGAGATATGGCATAAAGTATGAAAAAACGGTACAAGAACATGGAACATATACAATTACATCAAGTAGTATTGCAAGACTCTTTACAAAGGCGTTTGGAAAGATATAGTATAACGTGCTTTCTGTTTCTACTATATCTCCTTGATGGTAAGCAGATAGCCATTGTATATCGCGCAAAGAAATTTCTGTATGCTACGGTATCGAGATTTATTTTTCTCTTTATTGGTTGTGGCGCTGCCGGTTCTTCCGTCCGGCTTACGGCGCAGGAACAAACTCAACATTCGAGTACTGCAACAATACAAATTTCTGCCTCAATCACAGCCCCCGAAGCCTACAAAACAGGGATTGCAGCACTCGAACGGCAGTATTTTCGCGCTGCAACAGAAGCATTTCGTATGGCAAGTATCTTAGATCCTGCGAATACGACATATTTGCATCAATTTGCAAAAGCCTTGTTTTATGCGGAAGGGAAAAACCGTGATTCTGTCCGCTTTGCTTATGAACTCATGAATCTCTATGTGTCATTGGGTAAAGAAAGTTCATCCTTACAAACGCAAAAAGCGCAGATTCTCAAGACAGACATTGAAAATCGTTTAGAAACACTTTTACAAGATAGCTTACGAATGGCGCAGCGTGATGCGGCAAAGTATGGATATGAATTTGGCTATAAAGCACGTTTGCGTCCACCGCCGGAACCTAAAGGAATAGACTCTTCGATTGCAGGGCAAATAGATTGGCGTATTTCTGTCATCCTTGCTGCCGGTCTGTTTCAACAAGCCGGTTTACGTTTTGACCAATGGTCATCCGGTGGTTTGGATATTCGCGGTGGGGCATGGTTTCCTCTGGGAGAAGGTCTTGATTGGGGATTTGATGCTGCCTTGGCGATGCGTGTGGGCGGAATACTTGAGCAAACCTCACGTTCAGATGTTGCTGATTCTTCAACATCGTTCAAGCGTTCTTATGACGTTGGTACGTCTGTACGATTGCGATTTTCGCCTCGGTCAACCTTTCTTTTTGGTTTGTCGGGGAGTCTTTATGCCGAAAATCCACAATTACTCCGAACCAGTGATAATGAGGCTTGGCAGTCGTTGCGGCTTTACTCCGTTGTTGGCGGTGGTCTTTTTCTTGAACCACGTATCGGTGCGCAGGGTGTTGTTTTTGAAGCAAAGTATTATGCGCTGGGTATTATTGGTACACCTTCGTCCGCGAGAATGCTTACTGCTGTTTTGGGCTATGGTTTTGGTAGTGCCGAACTACTTGCCGAAGGCACGTATTCTGAGCGTCCCGATGCAACAATGCTAGCAATCAACATTCCGGCTACACTCTATGCACGATTGACGCTTCGCTGGCATTTTATTCAATCGGTATCAGTGGTGCATTAGTTCTGTCAATATTCTGGTTAAGTAATTAAGTCACAGAATCCTTCCAACAATACTGCTTCAAATCAAAGGTTGTGCAATGAAGAATTTGACTGAATACATAAGAATTGTTCATCGATTGATGTTTGGGCAATACCTTGATAGGTTAGGAGCATGCTTGAGAAGTGTTTCCTTTGTTTTTTTTGCTGTTATTGCATTTTGTTTTTTATCAACTTCAGCAACATATAGTCAACAAGAATGTAACAGCATCAAACAAATGTTATTTGTCTTTGATGTTTCGGGCAGCATGAAGGCAAACGAAAGGCTTGCAGAAACGAAAAAATTTGCTTTACGCACCTTACAAGAACGCTCGGTAGAAAACTTGCTCTATAAAGTGATTTCATATGGTGGTAATTGTAATGATGTAGTTGTAGAAGTTGATTGGACGCGGGATTTGACGGTGGTAGGTGCCGGAATTAAAGGACTGTATGCTCATGGTGAAACCCCGCTTGCTTCATCGTTGGATTTAACAATTGATGAAATCAAAAAATCTGCGTATCCCGAAGAAACACAAGTCTGTTTGATGAATAATGCAGCGAATTCGTGCGGTTCAGTAAAAGAAATACTCGATAAACGTCTCCTCGAAATCCCCTGCGTAAAATTCTACACAATTGGTATCGAACTTGATGAACTTTCGCCAGTCATCAGAGAAAAAGCAAGTCAAGATTTGGCACTTATTGCCTCGCAAACGAGGGGGGCTTTTACGCCTTTATCTGATATTCGGGAACTGACAGGAATTACCCTGAAAGATTCAGGTTTGACAATCGTACCTGTACAATTTGTGCCTCGCAAAAAAACGCAGGTCGCAGCGTTGCAACCTGCTTCAACAGCAGAAGAAAAGTCTTCAACAGGTTCTTTACAAACATCTTCAAACACAAGTCCCGACGCAAATAAGAACCTCACAACAACTCAACAAAACGATTCTGCGAGGATTACGACGACTTCCGGTGCAAAAAAATCTTCTACAAGTGCAACACAAACGTTTGCAGAGAACACACCTCCGCAAAGCGAGTCTTCTGCAAAGCGACAAGACTCTTCTCAACAATCAACACAGATTTCTCCGTCCTCCAAAAATGCGGGTCATAGTTCATCTTCGGTTGCTCCGGTCACAGTGCAGAAATCGGCAAAGGAAGGCAATGCGGTGAAAAAAAATACTTCCAAAGCACGATCTTCGCGGAAAGAAACAAAGACTTCAGATAGTACAGCGCAGAATAATTCTTCTGAGTCATGGCAATGGAAAGCTGTCGCAACAATCAGTCAAGACAAAAAGGAAACTAAGCAGCAAGACAAGCAACAGGAAAAGCAACAAAAAAAGAAACAACAACTCGCCGCAGAAGAAAAAAAAGATGCAGGTAGCTCTCAAACATCATTACAATCATACCCAAATAAATCTCGAGCGAATACTCAACCTATTCACCATGCCTCGGAACAATCCACGACGGATCCTCGACAAAAAGGACGTATTCAGGATAACAAACGCATTGGCGGGGAAAGCTTCGTTATCCAACAGGCATTAGGAGAAGCAATAAAGCCAGTGTGGGATTCTATTCCTACTTATCCTTTTGTTTTTGAGTTTAGTACAAAAAGTACCCTTCTTACACCAGAATCGCGGCGACAATTTATCGAGCTATTGCAGTATATCAAACAACAATATATGGCAAAACCTTCATTACAAATTACCGTCGAAGGACATAGTAGTGATGAGGGGTCGAGGGTAGAAAATTTGCGCTTAGCGGTGAGCAGGGCTTCCGAGATTGCTGCACAAATACGAAAAAAAGTCGGTTTGCAAGATACAGCCGTCAAATGGAATGCTTTTGGAACGTTAAAGCCGGTATTTGATAACCAAAGTCCTCTGGCGCGAGTAAAAAATCGTCGTGTGGAAGTCTTAGTGCGGTGGTAGAAAAAAAAATGCTAGATTGTCGTAATTCCATCCAGAAAATGTAAGTTATAATCGATTTGAGATAACCAAATCAATATGTTCCGCGCAATAGATAGAGGGGAGTGTTATGAGTCGAGACAACTGCCCATCGTTGGTATCCATCATAGCACATAATTCATTCTTGGAGGATAATTTTTGTCGGTTATCTTGCCCAAGTAGCTCTCATTAATGACTTTATCGTCGTGTTTTTCATGATTGGCGCACTGCTCAGTATAGCGAAATTCTTTTTGTATTTTTTACAAAGAAAAGCCCCGATAAGCCTTGTGGGGATTTTTTTCTCCATTATGGTCGGGGAGAATAGTAGTATTGTCGTTGCTCAAACACGCCTGGATTCTCTGTACAACATGAAGCAGGATGTAAAAGGTGTGAGTGTTATTGACAGTTTACTCAGCAAAGCATCTCATGCTTCAGAGCGACAGCAGCTCGCGCTTTACAACCAATTAAGTATTGAATACTTCTATATTTCGCTTGATAAAGCAAAATTTTATCAAGGTTTAGCGCATGTGATGGCTGAAAAACTTGCTGATAGTTCCGGATTAGCCGAAGCCTTACTCAATGCTGGCTTTATCTCTCGCATAGAAGGAGAACTTGACCAAGCCTTTGCGCAAACAAGAGAGTCCGCTAGCCGTTTTGAGCGATCCGGCAATAAACGGGGAATAGCGAGAGCCTATTTTAATTTAGGGTTGATATTTGGTGCAAAAAATGATTACTTTCATGCGAGGCGATATCTCTTACAATCTTTGGATAAAGCTACGGAAGCAGGCGATACATTTCAATGTGCCCGTTCGTTAAACGGTATTTCCGAAGATTATTTTGCTATCGGAGAGCCTCAAAAAGCTCTTGAGTATGGAGTGCGTTCATTAGAACTACATAAGAGCATGCCTGATAAACGCTGGTATGCGCTACAATTGGATAATGTCGGATATTTGTATGAAAATATGAAGCAAAGCGAGCAAGCGCTGCAGTATTATCAAGAAGCATACTCGATCCTCATGAGTCTAGGACGTAAAGGACAGCATCGTCTCGCAAACAGTTGTAAAAATATTGCAAATGCACTCCGTGAATTAAGAAGATTTGATGAGGGAATCATTTGGGCGAAAAAGGGGATTGAATTACAAAAGATTGCAGATGAATCGCTAAGAAGTTTGAATGGGTTACGTGGAAATTATCGCGCCTTGGCGGATCTATACGAAGCTGTTGGAAAGGTAGATTCAGCATTATACTGGAATAAAGCTATTATTACAATGCTCATTCCGCGAAATTATTATACCTTGAGCGTATATGAAAAACTAGTCAATCTTTCAGGCAGGCAGGGAAATATCAGCGAAGCACTACAATATGCAGATTTATCGTGGCAATTAGCCTCGTTGCTAAAAAATCCCAAAGCGAGAGAAACAGCCACTCGCACTAAAGCAGAAGCAATGAGGCTTGCAGGACAAAGTGATTCGGCACTCTTCTATTTACGAATCTATCTCGCCATTCATGATAGCTTAAATAGTATTGAAAAGAAAAAACAGATTGAGCGTTTGCACGCTGTTCATGATATTGAACAAAAAGAGAATGAAAACCGACATCTGTTGCAAGAAAATCTTGTAAAAGAAGCTGTTATTGCAAGACAAACATTTGCTGTTATTGCAATTTCAATATCACTCATAGCAACAATAGTAATAATAATTATCATATACCGAGCAAACCACCACAATAAACAAGTTTCTGAACGACTTATTAATATCAACGCAGAGCTAGATAGTACTATTACTGAATTACAACAAACTCAAGCCCAATTAGTTCTTTCTGAGCGAGTAAGCGCCGTGGGAATGCTGACTGCCGGAGTCATGCACGAAATCAATAACCCTAACGCAGCTGTCTATGCTGCACTGGAATCTATTCAAGCAAAAAACAAGCAAATGCGCGATTTTTTTCTAGGGCTTTTGGATGATGAAGGAAAACAATCTCCCGAGGCAAAGCAGTTTCTTGATTTGAATGAAAGCACAGAAAAAATGAGTTCGGTCGCAAAACTCGGCGCAGAGCGGGTCAAACATATTGTGGCATCGCTGAGAACTTTTACCAAACATCAGGAGTTTGGTTTTAAGAAAACCACAATTCGACAAGAATTGGAGGCAACTGCAGAAATTTTTCGTTATCAATTCAAAAATGTTGAAGTACGAATTCATGTTCCCCAAGAAACAACGATTGTTGGCAATATCGCTGAAATTAATCAAGTTTTTCTCAATTTACTTGTCAATGCAGCGCAAGCGGATGCAACACAAATCGTTATTCAGTCTCAGATAAGCGAATCCGGTCGTGTAATAATTATTGTGAGTGATAATGGTAAAGGTATGGATTCACGAACACTGGAACGCATCTTTCAACCATTTTTTTCAACAAAAACATCGGGAAATAGTGGATTAGGACTTAGTATTTCACAGCAAATTATGGAGCGTCATTCTGCAACAATAACAGTGCAGTCCGATGTCGGAAAAGGGACAACATTTCAATTGGAATTCCCTCCGCTCAAGGAAGATTATTCCGACGACGATTATTCCGTTCAAGATTCCTTTGTTCATCATCCTTAAAGATTACCCATTAACCCGACAAGATATTCTTTCTCTCCGACACCGATTCTCAACTCCTATCACAATTGTTATGGCGTTACATCTTTATCTTACCCCTTCTTCTGCATCCGAAGAACAGCAGCAATCCTCCACTTCTCGCGCACTATCTTCACCCCGAATGCGCCGCTTAATGATTGTTGATGATGAACAAATACTTTTAGACGTATTATCAGAAATATTTGAGGAGATATATGATTTGCGTACAGCTTTGTCGGGTAGTGAAGCATTAGACATTATGAATAATGGTTTTCACGCGGAAGTCATTATTGCAGACCAACGCATGCCGAACATGTCAGGCGCTCAATTTTTAGCAAAAAGTATTGATATTCTTCCTAAAGCAGTGCGTGTTGTGCTGACAGGCTATACTGATGTACAGGACATCATCGATAGCATTAATCTTGGTAATGTTTATCGTTTTATGACAAAGCCTTGGCAACGCGAAGAAATTCAAGAAGCAGTACGACTTTGTTTTGAGCATTACGATGTCATTTCTCGGCATAAGGACTTGGAAGAAGCCCATCAAAATCTCAAGCTTGCCCATAAAGAACTCAAAGAATTAACCGACGAGAAAGATGAATTTCTGGGTATCGCAGCGCACGATTTGAAGAATCCACTTGGCGGCATTCGTGGGCTAGCGGAAATGTTATTACAACACAGGGAATCCATTACTCAGGAGCAAATTAACGACATTTTAGCATCAATCATTAGTTCATCAGAACAAATGTTTGCCCTCATCAAAAATCTCCTTGATGTCAATGCCTTAGAGCGTGGCGGAATGAAAATACATCCCATGTCATTTGATATTTCTATGTACGTTGTTGAGCTGGTTGCACTATACCGACAACGCGCTGAAGCTAAAGCCATTCGTCTGCATTACAATTATGAGGAAGAAGCAATAGTTTTCGCTGACGAGCAAGCATCTATGCAGGTTTTGGATAATCTTCTCTCGAATGCGGTCAAATACTCTCCTAAAGACACAACTGTTTATGTACGAGTGTTAGATGATAACAACACACACATTCGCATTGAAGTACAAGACGAAGGACCGGGAATCTCAGAAGAGGATAAGAAAAAACTTTTTGGAAAATTTGCTCGGCTTTCGGCACGCCCAACCGGAGATGAACACAGCACAGGCTTGGGATTGAGTATTGTAAAAAAAATAGTCGAAATGATGGAGGGGCGTGTCTGGTGTGAATCGGAGATAGGCAAAGGCGCAACGTTTTGTGTGGAATTACCCAAGGCAAGCCGATTTATTACTTATGAAGAAAATAATTGACATGGTATAATTGTAGTTCCGTACACTCTCCTGTATTTCCTTATTGCTCACCTCAAAGGACAATCGTATTTTGCGTCCGACAGTGTACGTTTTACCTTCAGCGTACCGTATTTTTCGTTCATTAGCCTTATTATTTTCATGCCCGACACGCTCAACATCCTCTTTGAAAACATTGATATCTATAGCCCTTCGGACAATTTCCACGAACGCCGTAATCTCTGGATAAAAGGTGATACCATTCAGGCTTGCACCAGCGCAAGCGTCAAAGCCGAAAAATCTACACAGCGTATAGATGCTCGTTCTTTGGCGGCAATGCCCGGACTTTTCGATATGCACGTGCATTTGCGCGAACCCGGTCAGGAATACAAAGAAACCATCCAAACCGGTACAGAAAGTGCGGCGAACGGTGGTTTTACCGGCGTGTGCTGTATGCCGAATACTATACCGGCGATTGATAACGCTCCCACAGTTGAATATATTCTCAATCGCGGCAAAACTACTCTCACCGAAGTACACGTTTGCGCAAGCATTACCAAAGGACGCGAAGGTAAAGAACTCGCTCCCATGCTTGAATTAAAGCAGCATGGTGCTGTGATGTTCTCCGACGACGGCGCGTGTGTGATGAATGCTGAAGTGATGAACAGAGCATTTAAGTATCTCAAGCCCGTTGATGGCTTAATTTCTCAGCATTGCGAAGAACACACGCTTACCGAAGGCTTCGCTATGCACGACGGAGAAGTTTCGGCAATCTTAGGACTGAAGGGCTATCCGAGTATCGCGGAAGAAATTATTGTGGCAAGGGACATTATGCTTGCCGCACATAACGGGAATTGCCGTTATCACGTTTCGCATCTCAGTACGGCAGGAAGCATAGACCTTGTGCGGCAAGCGAAATTACGCGGACAGCGCGTAACCTGCGAAGTTACACCGCACCATTTTACGCTTACTGATGAAGCAGTGCGGCATTACGACACGAATGCGAAAATGAATCCGCCACTCCGCACAAAACAAGATATTGAGGCAATCATTATGGCAATAAAAGACGGTACGGTGGATGCTATCGCCACCGACCACGCTCCGCACGCCATTCACGAAAAAGAACTGGAATTTGCCCAAGCTGCAAATGGTATCACAGGTTTAGAAACGTCCTTTGGGTTGTCCATGACCTATTTAGTTCATGCCGGACATATCGGTATGATGCGGCTTGTCGAACTTATGTCCACCATGCCGCGTGAGATTTTACGGCTACCGAGTGTTTCTTTTGCGGAAGGTTCACTTGCCAATATCACGATAGCAAATTTACATGAAGAATGGTTGTTTACGCCGCAAAAATCGCGCTCTAAATCGAAAAACACACCTTTTGGCGGTTTTACACTGAAAGGTAAGCCCATATACGCCATTAACCGCGGCTTGTTATGGGGATGTGATTTGTAACTCTCTCTCGACTTTGGCGTACAATCTTGTCGAATTATCGGTTATTACAGTTTTACACGTTCTCTAGCGGCATTTGTGCAATATCATATTCTACATCTTATTCTCGCAGCAAGAGGAAAGAGGAAGCATTTCCATTTTCCCGTTTTTGCCGTGCTTATTGTTGCAATATTCCTTTCCGAAGGCGTAGCACTTTTCGCTTCCACTTCTAGCACAGCAACGATTACACTAAGCGCTGCATCTATTGCTCAACATGGTTTTACGCTACAAGAGCGATGGCTATTTACCGAGAAAGATTCGATGGTATTTGCCAATCCTGATTACGACGATTCCTTATGGGAACGTATCGGCACTCAAGAACGCTTAGCAGATATATCGCCGCAGTGGAAGGGCAATGGCTGGTTCCGTTTGCATATTGTGTGCGATTCGAGTATCGGCAATGAACTTTTAGCATTGGTACTGAATCACCGTTCGGCAGCAGAAATTTATATTGATGGTAGGCGCATTGCTGCACAAGGGTTGGTAGGGCGTTCGCCGTACGACGAAATAGAAAGTACAGCGCTTGGCTTGGTCATTCCCTTGCAGGATAATCGTTCTGTCGGTTCAACAGAACAACGCCAGCACTGCATAGCTGTACGATATTCTAATCATAATTTTCTGAATCTCCGCTCATCATGGTTTTACCCTAACATTGTAGAACGGTACGAAGCCGGCTTCGGAATGGTGATTCAGTATTACCATCGCGCAAGTGCTCATGTCCAGCGAGTCCGCTCGGTAAGGATTATTGTGACGATGATTCCGCTTGGTATTTTGCTTTTTGTGGCATTTTTGTACGCAGTGTTTTACATTTTTATTCGGCGCGATAGAACAAATCTCTACTTGTCGTTGTATAGCATATCCACAGCAGTATTGTGCTTTCTTTTGCTGTATCGTTTGCAAGGACAAGCAAGTCGTTATGTAATGGCGTATGCAGCAATCGGTACAGTAGTAGCAATTTCCGCGTTGGCACTCTCACTGATGGCTATGCTCTATTGGGTAGTCTATGGTAAGATGCTCCGGCGTGTGTACTATATGTGGTTGCCAATCTTCGCCATGCTGATTGTGACACGGTTTTGGATGAATTCCTTGCTGTGGAATAATATCTTGTTTGTATTGATCATTGTAGGTTTCGGGGATATGCTCGTTATAATGGTGGATGCGTTTAAGCGCAAAATCGAAGACGCGATGATTATTGCGGTCGGGAGCGGAGTGTTTTTTTTAAGCGCCGGCTTATACACATTTTTATATGTGCAGCAAATTCAATCTATTCTCTGGTTATATGCTCTGGCAACATACTGTTCTTTTCTCGCAATGCCCGTAACACTGGCGTTTTTCCTAGCTCGGCGCTTTGCACGAGTGAATGACAAACTTTGGGAACAACTCGATACCGTCAAAAGGCTTTCTGAACAAGCATTAGAGCAGGAAAAAGAAAAGCAATCGTTGATTGAAAAGCAAAAGCAAGAATTAGAGAGCGTTGTAGCCGAACGTACGAAACAATTACAAGAAAGTAATACTCTTCTGAATGAGCAAACACGGCAAATTCAATCTGCAAATCTTGAGTTACTAAGAAAAAATGTCGAAATAGCTTCCGAACGAGAAAAAGCAGACGAAATTTTACTCAATATCCTGCCTGCACCGATAGCAGAGCGCCTGAAAGCGGGAGAGCAGACAATTGCCGAAAAGTTGCATGATGTAACGGTACTGTTTGCCGACATTGCCGGTTTTACGCGCTTTGCAAGCACCGTTTCACCGGAAAATCTTGTTGCGCTGCTGGATAAGGTATTTTCTGAGTTTGACCGCCTTGTAGAACAATACGGTGCGGAAAAAATTAAAACTATCGGTGATGCCTATATGGCAGTTGGTGGCTTATGGCAACATAATAGTATGAACCATGTGGAATCCATGGCTCGGCTGGCACTTGATATGCAACAGTCGGTCGGTAGGCTTTCCCAAGATTTAGAGCTCATTGGCTTAACGGTGCGTATTGGTTTACATTCCGGCGAGGCTGTCGCAGGAATTATCGGTACAAAAAAACTCAATTATGACCTTTGGGGTGATACCGTTAATACAGCTTCACGCATGGAATCACACGGAGAAGCGGGGAAGATTCATTGCACCGAGCAAGTCGCAATCAGACTCCGCCACAAATTTATCTTTTCAGAACGCGGAGAAATTCACGTGAAAGGAAAAGGGCTGATGCACACCTATTTTCTCGAAAAAGAGTTCGATGCCGCTTCGGATGAATTGGTCGAGCGAGTGCAACGGCTCGTACGCGAAACGGAAAAATAGTATTTCTACAATGTAAAGAAATCGTTATTTTGCGATAAAAGAGATGAATGCTATTTTTATCGTGAAATAACGATTATTTTTTGTGCATAGCCCCAAGCCAATGAATATTATTCTTGCCCAATCTGCATTAATTGCTATTTTGTTCATGAACATTGTCCCAATTTCTCCGATGACCGACGCACCAACGCTCTTCACTCCTTTACGTTCATATATCGAAAGTATCCAGCATGACACAGATAAGATACCCACTGAACGTAAAGAACAGCTCAAAAAAATTGCTCTTTTTGTACAGACAAAACTCGTAGCAAACGAGCCTGCGCAATTGATGTTTATTTGCACTCACAACTCACGTCGTAGTCACACGGCACAACTTTGGGCACAAGCACTAGCAGTGTACTATCGTTTGGAAGGTGTAATAGCATTTTCTGCGGGAACAGAAGTAACAGCGTTCAATGACCGAGCGGTAAAAGCCTTACAACGAGCCGGATTTACCATAAACGCCTCACAAAGTAGTAAAAATCCGGTATATTCGGTAGGATATGCAAACGGTACAAAACCTATCGAAGCCTACTCGAAATTGATAACCGATGTTGCAAATCCACGCTCAAATTTCTGTGCAGTGATGACCTGCTCACAAGCCGAACAAGCGTGTCCTTTTGTTTCAGGCTCATCACTACGAGTTTCTTTACCGTACGACGACCCGAAAGACTTTGACGGAACACCGAATGAAACAGCAAAATATGACGAGCGTTGCCGCCAAATAGCCTGTGAAATGGCGTACCTATTTGCTCAAGTTCGGCTGCCACGCTAAATTGTTTTTTCGCTTTTTCATAGTGTTTTATACCTAGATTTTTTGATTGATTATGGCGATTTCTCCACCAACCGCCCAGCGCTTCAGCGCGGAAGCGATACGTCTTGCCGAGTTAGCAAAAGCCTTGGCACATCCTGCACGGGTTGAAATTTTGCGGATGCTTTCCGAGCAGGATTCTTGCGTGTGCGGTGACATTGTAGAAATACTGCCTTTAGCACAGTCAACCGTTTCACAACATTTAGCGGAACTAAAAAGTGCAGGTCTTATCAAAGGGACAATTGATGGACCAAAAGTTTGCTATTGCGTGAATACAAGCGGTATTGCCGAAATACAAACCGTTTTGGAAGAATTTCTTGGAACGTTGGCAACTCGTAGCGCCAAGACCGATACATCCTGCTGCTAATCTTTTGTTTTGCTTGAGCATGAAAAATAATCAGCAAGAAAGACACTTCGTATGAAAACAACCAATCAACTTTCGTTTCTTGACAGATACCTCACTGTGTGGATATGTACAGCAATGCTTCTGGGAATAGGCTTAGGGTATCTGTTTCCGGGAGTTCCTCATTTTTGGCAACAATTCCAAAGCGGTACAACCAATATTCCGATTGCCATTGGTCTTGTGCTGATGATGTATCCACCGCTTGCCAAAGTGCGCTACGAAGAGCTTGGTAAAGTCTTTCGCAATAAAAACGTTCTCGGGCTGTCGCTCCTGCAAAATTGGGTGATTGGTCCTGTACTGATGTTTACGCTGGCGGTGGTATTTTTACCCGATAAACCGCATTATATGGCAGGATTGATAATGATTGGACTGGCGCGGTGTATTGCTATGGTTATCGTCTGGAACGAACTTGCAAAAGGTGATTCTGAATATGCAGCAGGTTTAGTAGCATTTAACTCGATGTTCCAAATTCTATTTTTTTCGGTGTATGCGTACGTGTTTTTGACGGTAATTCCTGCATGGTTTGGCTTGCAAAGTATTGTTGTTACTATCACTATCGGGCAGATAGCCGAAAGCGTAGCGGTGTATTTGGGAATTCCATTTGTAAGCGGAATGCTGACGCGATTTATCTTATTGCGACTCAAAGGAAAAATATGGTACGAAACACGCTTTATTCCTCGTATTAGCCCTTTGACACTTATAGCTCTGTTATTTACAATTGTGGTTATGTTCTCGCTTAAAGGTGCAATGATTGTAGAAATTCCTTTTGACGTTGTGCGTATTGCCATACCGCTTGGTATTTACTTTGTTGTGATGTTTCTAGTATCGTTTTACTTGGGTAAAAAAGTAGGTGCAGACTACGCCAAAACAGCAACGCTGTCATTTACTGCGGCAAGTAATAATTTTGAGTTGGCAATTGCTGTTGCCGTAGCAGTTTTTGGCATCAATTCAGGCGAGGCATTTGCTGCGGTTATCGGTCCGTTAGTGGAAGTGCCGGTGCTGATTGCGCTTGTGAATGTGGCTCTCGCGTTTCAAAAGAAGTATTTCGGTGATGTAGAGCGGGGAAGTGTCTCTGCGCCGGATGTTTGTCCTTGAGCGATACCTTTCGCGATAAGGAATAAAAAAATGGTTGACTTACAACTTTTTTTTCTACATTTGTGTCTGCTATGAGGTTCTCGACGCAAATATTATCCTTTGTGCTGATAGCACATCTGCTTGTTGCCACAAGTGGACCGCCTCTTATGTACACTTTTTGTGGTGAAAGATTAGTTGATGTTAGTGTTAGCCTTCTTGCAACGAATATTGTAGAACATGATGGCTGTTCCGCCGAGCAACCACAATGCGAATACAACCAGTGTTGCAGTCAAAGTCAAGAGAGTTGCCATATTGAAATACATACGACCAAATTTCATCCCGAATATCTCGCTCCTCAATCAAGCCCTATTTTTTCCCAATATGCAGTAAGCCTATTTCAGCAGAAAATAGCTTTTTTCATTCTTTTTCCGCAAACTCCTCTTCAATCAATACCTTCTATCTCTCCTGCTGATTCACCTCATCGGCAATACGCGGATTTACCCATCCTTTTTCGGTCTCTCCTGATTTAGACATCAACAACTTCCGATTTACTTCTCATCAGTAAAGTATGCTTTACAGCTTGCTTGCCGGTGAAAGTATTTGCATTGCTCATATATTTTTACCGTTGATGTCAACCTATTCATATCAATAAGGGAGTATGAATAGGTTGAAAAACAATTTCATTCTGATTGAAAACCTTACGAAAACATCCGTGCGCACGGTGTTTCATTATTTTTTTTCACATTTTTTTAGGAGATACGCTCATGCGTAAACTTTTGCTTTCGGCTTTACTTGCCGGCGGAATCATGCTTGCAGCTACACAATCTACCTCAGCACAAGCAGGGAATGTTGCATGCACAACAACATGTTGCACGACAGTATGTTGTACAACAGTATGCTGTGATACAACGAATTGCAGCGCTGAGTGCTGCGATACCGGTTGCTGCAATGAAGAATGTTGCGATTTGGCTTGTAAATAATAAATAACTCTGGATAAACAGAAAGCGTGAATGTCTTTGTCTAGGCATTCACGCTTTTTTATTGTTTTATGATATTTCTAAACTTACGCCTCCACACGCCCTTGCAGCGCTCTGGAAACCGTTGCTTCGTCGGCAAATTCTAAATCGCTGCCCATAGGAATTCCTCGTGCGAGGCGAGAAACCTTTATTCCGAGCGGCTTAAGGAGTTTAACGAGATACTGCGTTGTTACCTCACCTTCTACATTCGGATTCATCGCCAGGATAACTTCTTTTATCTCATCATCACCCAACCGAGTGAGCAGTTCTTTAATTTTGAGTTCATTTGGTCCAACACCTTCCAGCGGATTTAATGCGCCGTGCAAGACGTGATACAGCCCGAAATATTCGTTTGTCCGCTCTATCGCAAAGAGATCACTTGGGTCTTCGACGACACAAATAAGAGTACGATTGCGTTTGGTGGAAGTACAGATATTGCAGGGATCTGATTCGGTTAAATTGCAGCAATGCGAGCAATAGCGCACTTTCTCTTTCATATTCAAGAGTGCATGAGCGAGTTTTTCTACGTCTTCTTTGGGTTGGCGGAGAAGGTGCAGCGTCAGTCGTTGTGCGGTTTTGCGACCGATGGTAGGCAAGGACGAAAGAGATTCAATAGCCGATTCGATTGCTTCCGAAGTATAAATCATGTCATGAAGGATGCGTTGTAAACAAGAAAACTCCATAGAGCCACACAAGACTTTATGCAGTATTAAAGAATGTATCTGCCTTTAACAAGAATTATTTCAAGAAATCTAATCCGGGTATATTCGGCAGTAAACCACTAACTTTCTTGAGTTCTTGCTCGTTCATGGCACGTGCCGAATCTATCGCTTTATTGACCGCAGCGACCACGAGGTCTTGAACCATTTGCGCATCTTCGGGCTTCAAAATGGACGGGTCAATAGTGATAGAAACAAGATCTAATGCACCATTCATCACGACGCTTACCATACCGGCACCGGAATCTGCGGTTACGGTTTTGCGGGCGAGTTCGTCTTGTGCGCGAGCAACATCGTCTTGGAGTTTTTTCATTTGCTCCATCATATTGCCGATGTTGAGATTACCGAAGTTAGGGAAGTTCATGTGTGTTTTTTTTGAAAAGTTTTGAGAGAAAATTCATAGCGAATCACGAAAATACACATTTCTCTACAATTTTTTCTCGTTCTTGCCATTTTCTATTGTATTTTTGTGGCGAACAACAATTTATTACTCCAAAATAAGAACGTCATTTCTTCGTTTACCGAACAGATGCTTTGAGTCAAAAGAGTATGGTCTTGTTCCACTTGTGTAACTTTAGCATAAAAATTACCGTATCATATCGTCAACAAAAACAACCTTTATCCACGTTTGGAGGTGTATCATGGGAATTTTCAGCCGTATGTCGGATATATTCAAAGCGAATGTAAACGACCAGCTTGATAAAGCAGAAGACCCCGAAAAAATGCTCAAGCAGATGGTTATTGAAATGGAGGAATCCGTTAATAAAGCCACGCTTGCCGTTGGTAATGCAATCGCCAATGAAAAAACACTGGAGCGAAAATTGCTCAAAGCCCGCGAGGAAACAAATAATTGGCATCAAAAGGCAATGCAAGCAGTGAATGCCGGACGTGATGATTTGGCAAAAGCGGCATTAGAGAAAAAAGCCCTGTATGAGCGCAATGCCAAAGACTTAGAGCCGACGTATCAACAAGCAAAAGATACCTCTACCAAAATGCGCGCGCAGCTCGATACGTTAAAATCGAAACTGGATGAAGCTCGTACTCGACAAAATACACTTATTGCTCGCTCGCAAGCAGCAAAAGCACAAAAGCAGATTGCTCAGGCATTTAGCGGCGTTGGTTCGGATGCCTTCAGTAAATTTGATAAATTTGAATCCAAAGTCGAACAACTTGAATCGCAGGCGGATGCTTTTGGTCAACTCGCCGGGGATAACACCGCATTGGAAGATCAATTTAAGCAACTTGAGAAAGCCAGCACCGATTCCGAACTTCTTGCGTTAAAAGCAAGTATGGGTAAACTTCCTGCTGCCTCCGGTGATACCGGTGCTTCTGCATCCGAAGACCCCGAAGTGATGGAATTAAAACGCCAGATGGGACAGTTACCACCGAAGTCCTAAAAAGGTTAGAGGAAATAGGTTTGAGATCAAAATGCAAAGTCTTTGTAACGACTCTAACCTGTTTGCCCGGAAGGACTGTTGATTGTTGTAGCGGTAATCTAGAAATACCAGAACCTCTATCCAATAACCTAGAACCTAGAAAAAAAACATCATGGCAACACAAGATTTTCTCACAAAAACACACGGCGATGCAACGCCGGAAGAATTGATTAAGCAAACGACCGCCAGCGTTGAGGCAATGCTCAAGGACATTTATCCTGATTACGCATCCTTCGGGGACGGCTCCTTTACCATTACCCAAGGTTCAAGCGTCGTCAGTATCGTTGTTCGCCCCTTTACACCGCATGAAACCTGCGTTGAATGTACATCAAATGTTGTGTATGGCGCGGAAATTTCACCGGCAATTATGAAATTTCTTTTGCGTAAAAATGCTGAATTACATTTTGGCGGCTTTGGATTACTCTTCGACGGCACAATTACTTTCTCCTACTCTTTTCCCGGAACACATCTCGATAAAGAGGAATTTCATACGGCGGTAACTTCTGTCGCTATTATTTCTGATTATTACGACGATGAAATTGTTGCCGCAGCTGGTGGAAAGCGCGCTGTCGATATGAATATCGTTGATTTGGAAGCAAATTAATTCTCGAAAAACGAATTACTCTCAGCCAAACTCTAAACAATACTCTTGATCCCTGTAAGCACTATTTTGAAAAGCTTACAGGGATTTTTTATTGTTTTGGGGAGGGAACTTTTTTTTCTTTGCACTATTTTTTTCTTGCGCATTCTGCCAAAGAAGTGTATTTTAGACATAAAAGAGTAACTTATCTGAAATAATGTTCTCAAAAGCCTGCATATACGGAATCCAAGCGGTGATTTTTCTTGCTCAAAAGCACAAGCAAGAAAACGACAGAGCATACATACCCGTTGCAGAAATCGCTCAGACGCTCAATATCCCGTTTCAGTTTTTGAAAAAAATTATTCAACTGCTTGGCGAAGCAGGGATTCTCGTTACACAACGAAGCGCGAAAGGCGGCGTTGCTCTTGCGCGAAAGGCAGAAGACACCAGTGTTTTCGATGTCATTAAAGCTATTGACGGCGGTGAGATGTTTGAAAGCGAATGTATCCTGAAATTTCCGGGATGCGGCAATGAAAAACCCTGCCCAATGCACCATCACTGGGCTGTTGAGCGCGTGAGACTGAGAAGAATGTTTCAACAAACGAATCTTGATGTTTTGGCTGAAAATATAGCCGCAGGACTGACGCGGCTCGGCGTTCCTCAGACGGAAGAAAAGTAAAAAGTAATTTTTTTGACCAAATAAGCGATAAAATACTATCTAATCTTTCAATAACAATTTTTTTATTTGGAGTAAACCAATGAAAACGAATAACAACAAGAGAACACGCAGGGAAGCGAAAGCAATACAACTCGCTTGTTTGCTGGTATGGGGAACAATTTTACTTGCCGGAGTCGGCAGCATAAATGCTTGCTCGAAAGAGGGCAATGGCGACGGCGCTAAGACTGATGCTTCCAAAGAAGTCGTTAAAGAAAAACCGCAGTATTACAAAGTCAAGAACGTTGAACTCGGCGCAACGATTGACCCCGCAATGGCAAAGCACGGTACACAAATCTTTGATGTTACCTGCACAGGCTGCCATAAATACGATGAAAAATACGTCGGTCCCGCTCTTGGTCAAGTGACCAAACGCCGCACACCGGAATTCATTATGAATATGATTTTAGACACCGAGACGATGATTGACAAAGACGATACCGTCAAATGTATGCTTCAAACCTATCTGATGAAAATGCCGAATATGCAGGTAGATGAAAAAGACGCACGCGCTGTCTTGGAGCATCTCCGCGAGGTCGGCGAGAAAAAGTAAACGAAGACATCATTTAGTTCCTTTTCATTTTTTATCCAACAATTAAGGAAAAAACTCATGAAAACCAAGATTCTATCGCTGCTTGCAGCTCTGGGAATCGGTTCAATGGTCGTGCTGATAACAGCCTGCCCATCGGCAAAAAACACGACCGCAGATGCCGGAGATGCCGCACAGAAAGTCTATGTTGCGCCCGGAAAACAGGATGAAAACTATTTCTTTGCATCGGGCGGTTTTAGCGGACAAATCGGCGTGTACGGCATTCCGAGCGGACGCTTGCTGCGCGTGATACCCGTTTTTTCGCAAGACCCTGAAAAAGGCTGGGGATATTCCGAAGAAACCAAGCCCATGCTCACAACTTCTCACGGTTTTATTCCCTGGGACGACACGCACCATTTGCAGCTTTCTATGACCGATGGCATTCCCGACGGACGCTGGCTTTTTGTGAACGGTAACAACACGCCGCGCATTGCACGGATTGATTTGACCACCTTCCGCACGACGGAAATTATCGAAATCCCGAACACGGCAGGGAATCACGCTTCGCCCTTTATCACGCCGAATACGGAATATACCGTTGCTGCAACGCGCTTCTCCGAGCCGTACACCTTTGAAAACGGCGACGTTCCGATTGCTTCCGCGAAAGAAAATTTCAAAGGCGCACTCAGTTTTATTAGTGTTGATAAAGAATCCGGCAAAATGGGTATCAAATTCCAAATCCTCATGCCGGGCTTTAGTTATGACCTTTCGCACTCCGGCAAAGGTGCTTCCGACGGTTGGTTTTTCTTTACGTGCTACAACTCCGAGCAAGCAAATACGATGCTTGAAGTAAATGCAAGCCAGAAAGACAAAGATTATATCGCTGCCGTGAATTGGAAAAAAGCGGAAGAATACTTGGCTCAAGGCAAAGGTCGCACCGTAAAAGCCCCGTATATGCGCAACCATTACAGCGACGAAACCCATTCGGCAACGTCGGAAACAGTTGAAACCGTCGTAACGCTGAACCCCGCAGAATGTCCCGGTTTGGTCTATTTCATGCCCACACCGAAATCTCCGCACGGTTGCGACGTGGACCCGACAGGCGAATACATCGTTGGTGGCGGCAAACTTGCAACGGTTATTCCGGTGTTCTCGTTCTCGAAAATTCAAAAAGCGATTGCCGATAAAAGCATCGAAAGCGACATCGCAGGTATTCCGGTCTTGAACTACAAAGCCGTCTTGCACGGTGAGGTAGAAAAACCGGGCTTAGGACCGCTCCACACCGAGTTTGACGCAAACGGCAATGCCTACACATCGTTCTTCGTGTCGTCGGAAGTCGTCAAATGGAACGTGAAAGAATGTAAAGTGATTGACCGCGCACCAACGTACTATTCGGTCGGACACTTGGTTGTTACAGGCGGCGACAGCAAAAAACCTTGGGGCAAATACCTGATTGCGATGAACAAAATCACGAAAGACCGCTATTTACCGACCGGTCCCGAACTCACGCAATCGGCACAACTCTACGACATCACGGGCGAAAAAATGAAGCTCTTGCTGGATTTCCCGACCATCGGCGAACCGCACTATGCGCAAATGTGTCCGGCGGAAATTATCAAACCGAAGTCGCGTAAAACGTTCAAACTGCTGGAAAACAAGCATCCTTACGTTACGCTGGGCGAAAAAGAAACCCGCGTTGAGCGCAAAGGCAATGCCGTTCATGTGTACGCCACTGCCATCCGCTCGCACTTCAAACCGGACAATATCGAAGGTGTAAAAGTCGGCGATGAAGTCTATTTCCACGTTACCAACCTCGAACAAGACTGGGATGTACCGCACGGCTTCGCTATTCGCCACAACGAAAACGCTGAACTGCTCATCATGCCGGGCGAAACGCAAACGCTGAAGTGGATACCGAAAAAGCCCGGAATGTATGCGATGTACTGCACGGACTTCTGTTCGGCTCTGCACCAAGAAATGCAAGGCTATATCAGGGTTTCGCCTGCAAATGCAAAGGTAGAACTCAGTTCTAATGCGGCGAAAGACAAAAAACCGCAGTAAATCTATCATCCCCCTCATCCCAGCCTTCTCCCAGAGGGAGAAGGAGCTAAGACAGATAAGACAATACCTTATAGCCCTCTCCCTTTGGGAGAGGGTTGGGTGAGGGAAATTATCGCAAAAAAAATCAACTTACCGAAGGAAATCACCATGAAACCGCTATCCCGCATCCTGCTTGCCGTTGCAGCCTTGATGCTGATTGGAATGTATTTTCTGCCGATGTGGAGTATTTCGCTGGATGCCCCGCAATATCCCGAAGGCTTGGGGCTAAAAATCTACATCAACACCGTAACGGGCGCAACGGAGAATGATTTAACCAACATCAACGGGCTGAATCACTATATCGGCATGAAGCGTATTGAGCCGGATTCGATTCCCGAATTAAAATATATGCCGCCGATTATCGGAGCAATGATAGTGCTGGGGCTGATTGCTGCGTGGTTAGGCAGGTGCTGGATGGCGTTGGCATGGTCAGGATTATTCACGGTGTTAGGTATTGTCGGCATGGTAGATTTTTACCTGTGGGAATACGACTACGGGCATAATCTCGACCCTCACGCAGCGATTGTGATTGAAGGCATGGCGTATCAACCGCCGCTTATCGGCTCGAAACAACTTCTGAATTTTACGGCACATTCCTATCCCGATATTGCGGGGTATATCGCCGGAGTGTCTATTATGCTGGGCTTTGCGGCATGGTGGACAAGTTGCCGTGTCAAAAAAACGAATGAAAAAACTTCACCAAAAACTGCACAAGAAACAAGTAATAATGCGGCTTCTGATGTTTCTCGCGTGAGTGTCGTCATGATGCTGATGCTTACAATCACAACGCTGATGAGCTGCGAACCCAAGCCTGAAGCGATTGATTGGGGCAAAGAAGAGTGCGCACATTGCAAGATGAACATTGCCGATAAACGCTTTGCCGCGCAGCTTTTGACGACAAAAGGAAAGGCGTACAAGTTTGATGCAATCGAATGTCTGGCGGGGTTTATGAACGAAGGAAAAATTGCCAAAGAAGATGTTCACTCGCTTTGGACGGCAGATTTCACCAAGCCCGGAGAATTTTTGAATGCAAAAAAATCGTTTTTTCTGCAATCAGATAAGCTCCAAAGCCCCATGAGCCTGAATATCGCTGCTTTCCCGCATCAAAAGGACGTTTCGGCAGCAATTGAGCAATACGGCGGCAAAGAATTGTATTGGGACGGCGTGCGCTTGCTGGTCGCAAAAGAATGGGGCGATAAAGCTCCGCAGTAATCTTGTGAAACATTTCTACCAATCAATGAACCTTTTCCTCCATACCGCATTAACACTCGTTTTGAGCGTTGTCCTTCATGCCACACTTACCGCAAGTACGCATGAGGTCTATCCGCTTCCGCAAGGAAAAGGCTTGGCGACCATGCTACATCTGGCTCGTGCCGGCGATACGCTGCGTTTGCACAAGGGCGTGTATAAGGAACACGATATGGTCATCGGGAAGCCTCTTACTATCACGGCTGCAAACGGCGAAGAGGGAAGCGTCGTTATTGATGCAGAACTCAAAGGAACGTCTATTTTCTTTGTCCGAGCAAACCGAGTAACCATGCGGGGTTTGACGCTCAAAAATGTCCCGATTGCTTATGTGAATGACAATGCGGCGATTCGCGCGGAGGGCGTAAAACACTGCACATTCGAGAACCTGCGCATTGATAATGCTTTCTTTGGTATTTACTTCGCAACATCGGCAAACTGCCGCATCGCGGGAAATGTGCTTCGTGCAACGAAGGGCAATGAATCGTCGTCCGGCAATGGCGTTCACCTCTGGAAATGTGAAGATTGCTTGGTTGAACGCAATGATATTCAAGGACACCGCGACGGAATTTATTTGGAGTTTAATCGCCACGCGCTTGTCAGAGAAAACACAAGCGAAGGAAATATGCGCTATGGGCTGCATTTTATGTTTTCCGATTCCTGTGAGTACCTTCATAATACCTTTCGCAAGAATGGTTCGGGTGTAGCGGTGATGTATTCTCGCGTTGTGCGGATGGTCGGTAACAAATTCGAGCAAAATTGGGGTGCTGCTGCGTACGGCGTATTGTTCAAGGAAATTTCCGATTCCTACATGGCGCACAATCGCTTTTACAAGAATACAACGGGGTTATATGCCGAAGGCGTAAGCCGCACCGGTATTGAATGGAATGAGTTTTTGGAAAATGGTTGGGCAGTGAAAATTTTTGGCAGCGCGACGGAGAACGTGTTCAGATTTAACAATGTTATCGGCAATTCTTTCGACGTGGCGACAAACAGTTTTGATAACGCGAACCGCTTTATTCACAACTATTGGAGCCGCTACGAAGGCTATGACTTAGACAGAAACGGCTTAGGCGATGTGCCGTTTCGCCCCGTGCGCCTCTTTTCGGTCTTGGTCGAGCAGCAACAACCCGCACTGGTACTGATGCACAGCCTCCTCGTGAATATGCTCGATGTAGCAGAGCGCGTGATTCCATCCATGACCCCTGAAACGCTGGTGGATGCTGCTCCGCAGATGAAGCGACTGGAAATTAATCCGATTCAATACAAACGCACATTGACAAAAAGATAGCTTATAGTGTATTGAAGCAAAGTAAAGGCTAAAGCCTGTCATAGTCTTCCGGCTCTACATCAGGCACACGAGACAGCACGGCATCAAAATCTTGTCGAGAAATATTCTTTGAAATGTCTTGCCAATACTCTTCAACAGCGCGAAAAAACTGCTCTTCGAGCATTTTTTCTACGGTTACATAGCGTAATTGAGTAGCAATCTCAGTATTGTTTTTCATAGCGTTAAAGAATTTGATTGATTACGGTGAAGCACTTTTCACGAACATTTCAAAATAGCAATTTTTTTACAACCCGCATAGAATCAAATCAAACCATGATTGAACTACGAAATATCACCAAATGCTTCGGCAAAAATACCGTTTTGAACGGGCTGAATGTACGATTTGAAGCGGGTTCGGTAACGGCGGTGCTTGGTCCGAACGGCTCCGGCAAAACGACGCTGATGAAGACGATTCTTGGTTTGGTGCGCCCCGATAGTGGGGAATTGCTCATTGACGGAGAAAATGTGTTGGGAACGGCAGAATACCGCAGAGAAATCGGCTACATGGCGCAAATAGCACGGTTTCAGGACAATCTCACGGCGCGAGAAATGATTGCCATGATGCGAGACATCCGTGAACATGACACCAATAACGGCACAAATACTCGTGAGGCGGAATTATTTGAACGGTTCAATGTAGAAGCACATTTAGACAAACCGCTTAAAACCTTGTCTGGCGGGACGCGGCAAAAAGTGAATGCGGTGTTGGCGTTTATGTTCAATCCCAACATTCTCATTCTCGATGAGCCGACAGCAGGGCTTGACCCCGTTTCGTCTTCTACGTTCAAGGATATTGTTTTTGAAGAGCGCGAACAAGGAAGAACGATTTTGCTTACGTCGCATATTTTGAGCGAAGTTCAAGAGCTTGCCGATAGAATCGTGTTTTTGCTCGAAGGGAACTGCATTTTTCAGGGGGAAAGCGGAGAATTACTTGCTTCCACAGGAGAAATCACCTTGGAACGCGCTATTGCAAGACTGCTTTCGGCAAGTGTTGAGTGTTGAATGCTTAGTGTTAAGTGTCGCCGATGATTCTGCAATAACTCTACGAACCTGATAAAATCTACATTTTTCGCCCATACATATCTAACAAGAACAATTCAAAACTTAACACTGAAAATTTAACACTGAAAAAAATGAACACCATTTTCAAACTGACGGGCTACGGCGTGTTAAACAGCGCACGAAGCCTTTGGATACTTGGGTACGGAGCATTTTTCCTTCTTGCCGGCGAAGGTTTAATGCGCTTTGGCGGGGATTCTGCGAAAGCAGTGGCGAGTTTACTCAATGTCGTGTTGCTCCTGATACCGCTTGTGAGTATCGTCATTGGAACGATGACGGTCTATAACAATCGTGATTACACGGAGCTACTGCTTTCCCAGCCGATACAGCGCAATCACTTATTTGTGGGGCAGTATCTGGGCTTGGCACTGCCGCTTTGTGTGGCATACCTGCTGGGTGTAGGGCTGCCGCTTGCGGCACGGCTTCTTGAGTCGCCGGAGGAAATCGGTGTTGTCGCTATGCTCCTTGCCACAGGAACGGCATTAACGCTCATTTTTACGGCATTGGCATTTGTGGTCGCCGTGCGCATTGATGACCGCGCATTTGGTTTGGGAGCCGCATTATTGCTGTGGCTGACGGCTGCTGCGCTTTATGATGGAATCATGCTCGCAGTGATATGGCAATTCCGCGACTACCCGCTTGAAATGCCTGTTTTGGCGATGAGCGTGTTCAACCCAATAGATTTAGCGCGGACGCTGGTGATGTTAAAATTTGATGTCGCCGCCCTCATGGGTTACACCGGAGCTGTCTTCGAGAAATTTTTCGGAACGGCATTTGGCATGACCGTCGCCGCAAGTGCGCTTCTGTTCTGGCTTGTAACGCCGTTTCTTACAGGAATGAAAATGTTTTCACGAAAAGATTTTTAGAGGAAATTTTTATAACCTACACACATTTCAAGGACAACAATCATGAACTACACTGAACTTTCCCCCGCGCAAATCGTGAAAAACGATATTCGCACTGCTGCTGTTTTCGAGCGGTACGGCATTGATTTTTGCTGTAAAGGCAAACAGCCGCTTCAGCACTTATGCGCTGAAAATAACGTTGATTTCCGCGCTGTAACGGAGGATTTATCGAACTTGGAGCTTGTTCCCCCAAAACACGAACAAACAGAGCAATACGAGACCATGCTTGCTTCGGATCTTATCACGCTTATTTTGGAACAGCATCATTCCTACGTGCGTCGGTCAATTCCCATTATTCAAAAACATATCCACCGCGTTGCAGAGCGTCATGGCGGGGATTACCCGGAAACAGTGGAAGTCGCTCAACTCTTTGACACGATAGCCGATGATTTGGAAGCGCATCTTTACAAAGAAGAACACGTCTTGTTTCCGGCAATTCATCGTATGGAAATGGCTGTGCGCTTTGGTTTGAAGCCGACAGATAACCATTTTGGAACGGTTGCCAATCCGATTGGTGTAATGGAAGAAGAACATGAAGAAGCAGGCACAATCATGTACAAAATCCGTGAACTCACGGGAAACTACACGCCCCCGCCCACAGCCTGCAATACCTTCAAAGCTGCATACGCCGAACTGAAAGAATTTGAAGAGGATTTGCACAAACACGTGCATTTGGAAAACAACATTTTGCACGATAAAGCACGGGAATTAGAGCGTCAACAACTTCTACAAACCGCATAAAATCTATACATTCAGAATTGTTTTTCTCACATACTTGTTTCACATTTTAGGTAAGGAAAAGACATGAAACCCTTGAAAACAAGCCGTTTTTCGGTTCTTGCCATTGCGCTGTTGTTCGTTGTAGGCGTTGCTTGCAATAAACAAAATGAATCTGCCCGAAGCGGCGGCGGTCAATCACAAAGCCAGCAAACAAGCGGCGGACAGGAAACTGTTCAGGACGACGAATCCATGAAAGATATTGTCAAAGTTGCTGTTGGCTCGAAAGACCACACCACGCTTGTTGCCGCACTGAAAGCGGCAGATTTGGTTACATCTATGGCAAACGCGGGACCTTTTACCGTCTTTGCTCCCACCAATGTAGCCTTTGAAAAATTATCCGCCGGAACGGTGGAAACGCTCTTGAAGCCGGAAAATAAGGGCAAATTGGCAGATGTACTGTATCACCACGTGATGACTTCGGCATTGGAGGCGGATAGTTTTTCTGATGGGCAAACGCTGACGATGTTCGACGGAAAACCAGCAAAAATCACCAAAAAAGATGGTGCGATGTATATTGACGATGCTAAAGTAGTGGCTTCCATTCGAGCTTCCAACGGAGTTGTTCACGTTGTGGACGCTGTTGTTTTAGCGAAATAATTTATTGAAAAAGCTATGCTCTCCAACGCCTGCGCCTACGGACTACGTGCTATGATGCACCTTGCACGGCAACCATTATCGGGCTTTGTTTCCATTGACGATATTGCGGGCACGGTTGCTCTGCCGAGAGCCTTTCTCCGAAAGGTAATGAATAAACTTGTTCGAGCCGGACTGGTAGAATCGGTGCGGGGCGCAGGCGGTGGAGTGCGGCTTTTGCGAGAACCAAGCAATATCCGCGTTTACGACATTGTTCTTGCCATAGACGGCGACAAACGCTTCACGCGCTGTATGCTGCACTTTGACAAGTGTAATCCCGAAGAACCATGCGCTTTTCACACGGAATGGGCAAAGCAGCGCGAAATGATTCAGGAACGGCTACAAAGTCTTACGCTGAAAGACGTTGCCGAAACAATGCGAAAATTTTATTTGGATGTATGACCCACTTATCCGAAATTTGCCCAACAAGGTCATCACGCTCAAAAAGAATCTGACGCAATCTTTGAGTAACGTAGGGACAACGTGCAACATAAGCACAAGACAAAGTAGTACGCTAGTCTTTTTGAGAGTTCTTACTCAATAGAGTTCTTACTTATACATTTTGAAGAGCTATGAAGTTCCACTATCGTTTTTCAGCAAAAATACGGTTTTTGCTGGTGGGGATTGTCTTTGGTATCTGTTTTCCCGTTATCGCGGCTATCGTTCGCTCACTGCAATTTGGGCTTTCTGCATTCGGTACGCACTTTGCAAATGACCCCCTGCTGTGGATAATTTTTACCGCACCTATTTTTCTTGGTGGTGCAGCATACCTCGCCGGAACTCTTCAACACAAGGCAGAAATGGCAAATATACTTTTGGAAGAAGAAAAAGCCTCTGTGCAACGGAAAGTTGATGAAAGTATTGCAATTATTGCTCGGCAGCAAGAAGAAGCACATCACAAAGATATACTCATACTTCAGCAAGTACAGGAAAATAATGCGTATCTGGAGGAACGGGTACAGACCTTATTGGAAGCAATACAACAAGTAGCCAAAGGCAATCTTGCCGTTTCTGTTCTTCCTCTTCGGCAAGACAAAATGGGCGAACTGTACGAGGGCTTTAATGCTGCCTTAACGAGTATGAGTAATTTAGTACGCCAGATTTCAAGCGCTGTTCAGAAAACAGTTCTTGCGACAACAGCTATTGCTCAAGAATCCGGTCAAGTAGCCGCCGGGACACGTGCACAAACAGAGCAAGTTGGAAATATTGCGGCGGCAGTGGAAGAAACAGTCGTAACGATTGGAGAATCGAATAAACAACTTTCTGTTGCCTCAGAGGAAGCAAATATCGCACGGAAAAAAGCAGAACATGGTAACACCGTGATTCAGGACATAACATCGAGCATTGGAAACATTGCTATCGTTGTTGAAAAAGCTGCTGACACGATTCAAGTCTTGGGAACAAGTAGTGAAGCCATCAGCGAGATAGCCAAGGTTATTGATGATATTGCCGACCAAACAAATCTTTTAGCGTTAAATGCAGCGATTGAAGCTGCTCGTGCAGGCGAGCAGGGGCGAGGGTTTGCAGTAGTTGCCGATGAAGTCCGCAAATTAGCAGAACGCACACAAGCGGCAACAAAAGAGATTTCTGCAACAGTACAAGAGGTACAAAAACGAACCCAAGACGCTGTCCGAGAGATTTCAAGCGGTGTTCAGGAAGTGCAGCACGGTCAAGATTCCGTCGAACGATTAGATGAATTTTTGCGCGACGTGATGAATCGTTCCGAGCGAGTATCGGATATTCTGGTGCATTTAGCGACTGCAAGTGAACAACATTCCAAAGCCACAGAAGAAATTTCGCTTCATGTTCACAGTATTGTCGAAACAACGCAACAAGCAGCACTAGCAGTACAAGAAACGTCGTACAGCATTAAAAGTTTGGAAAAACTTGCAGAACATTTGCAAGATGTTTCGGAGCAATTTCGTGTGCCGGAGTAACCCGCTAAGATCTTAATTTATGACTTCATAGCATCAAGTCACAACACCTTATTATCCATCATGTTTGTCAATATCCGATAAGGTGTCTCAGGCATTGTTGTACTGAAATATTTGTGAAAAAATTTTCCCTTTTTTGCATGATGTGCGCGACGGCGCTGCCGTTGGACCTGCCGGATTAAACAGCCTCGTCGCTCTTTTGGGATTGGCACTATTTGTTCGTCGCAAACCGTAATAAATAACATTGAAAGCCCAAACTTATGCAAAGAGTTCGGCAAGTTCAATAGTAAAACCTTCCACAACAACCGATTCACAAGTGCCACGTTTGGTGAGTTTTTGACGCAGTTCAAAGGTTTGTTCGGTAAAATGTTCGTCGCCGGACTCTAGCAGTGAGACATCCTGCCGGTTGGACAAAACATACCGTTCGAGCGTTTGTTTCGCCGGGTCGAGAATCCAGTTCAAGACGGACGCTTTCAGGAATCAATGCCGCATTGGGCGCATGATAGAGTATTTCGATAAGTTCTGCTGTTAAAACATTTATTCAACGCGGCAAGCCTCGTAAAAAAAGTACCGTGCACTCAGAAGATACGCCAAGAAAATCCGTATATTCGCTCTTCTTATTCAACACTTGTTTCATTTTCTATTTTTCTACCGTATGATGTACGTGCAATTTGACAAAACAAAGCTCTTTTCCGCTCTGCGATTGTTGTCGCTCCTTTGTGTCATCGGTGTTGTACTTTCTCTATCATCGGCGTATTCACGGAACAGTCATATCGCTGTGAATAATAATGCTGGCGCGAAAGGTCATGGTTCTTCTTCGGTGATGGAATCACATCAAAATGCTGATGGCTACAAATACATTACCGTCAAAAACGATCCTTTGAAGGCGCGAATTTACACGCTGAAAAATGGTCTTACGGTGTATCTTTCCGTGAATAAAGCCGAGCCGCGAGTGTATACCTCTATCGCCGTTAGAGCCGGCAGCAAGAGCGATCCTGCGGATGCAACAGGATTAGCGCATTATCTCGAACATATGCTTTTCAAAGGTACGGACAATTTTGGCACAACCGATTACACCAAAGAAAGCGTCGAAATTCAGAAAATCGAAGATTTATACGAAGTCTATCGTAAAACCACCGACACGCTTGAACGCAAGCGTCTGTACAAGCAAATTGACTCGATTTCCGGTGCTGCTGCTAAAATTGCCATTGCTAATGAATACGACAAGATGCTCGGTTCTATCGGAGCAAAAGGTACCAATGCGTACACGTGGTTTGAACAAACTGTCTATGTGAACGATATTCCCGCCAATCAGTTAGAAAAATGGCTCACGATTGAATCCGACCGTTTTCGGAAACTGGTTTTGCGCCTTTTCCATACCGAATTAGAAGCAGTGTACGAAGAGAAAAATATCGGCATGGACAATGACCAACGTACCGTGTGGGAAATGATGATGGAAAGTTTGTTCCCAAATCACAATTACGGCAAACAAACAACCATCGGCACGGTTGACCATCTCAAAAACCCTTCTATGAAGCTCATTCGTGAGTATTTCGATAAATACTACGTTCCGAACAATATGGCAATTTGCCTTGCCGGAGATTTCGACCCCGACCAAGTTATCAAAAGTATCGATGCAAAATTCGCATGGATGCAGCCCAAAGCCGTTGAACAATATACTTTTACTCCCGAAACCGATGCAACAGCACCGCTCGTCCGCGAGTACACGGGACCGGACGCAGAATCGGTAACAATTGGTTTTCGTCTGCCGGGCGTAAACACACAAGAGGGAATGTATCTTCAACTGATGAACGGTGTACTTTTTAACAGAGTTGCGGGATTGATTGATTTGAATTTGAACCAGCAACAAAAAGTGCTCTTTGCAAGCAGTAGTTCATGGGATTTGAAAGATTATTGCGTTCATATTTTGAGCGGTCGCCCGCGTCAAGGACAGTCATTGGAAGAAGTTGCTAATTTACTGTTGGAGCAAATTGAACTGGTCAAACAAGGAAAGTTCGATGAAAGCCTCCTCAAAGCTGTTGTGAATAATATGAACGTTGAAATGATTCGTTCCAACGAACAAAATTTCGGTCGTGTCAATACGTTTGTGGGAGCATTTATCACGGGGGCAAATTGGGACGAAACGGTAATAAGATTGGAGAAAATGGGCACGGTATCGAAGAAAGAGCTTGTTGCTTTTGCGAATAAATTTTACGCAAAAAATTATGTGACCGTCTTTAAGCGCACCGGAGAACGAAAAGCCGTTGCAAAAGTTACCAAACCACCGATTACACCGGTTGAGACAAACCGAGACGCACAATCCCCCTTCACCAAGCAACTCCTCGCAACGCCTGCAAGCCAGATGCAACCACGCTTTTTGGACTTTGAAAAGGACATCCAAAGTGCAAAACTCAAAAGTGGTGTAGAAGTTTTCTCACTCAAAAACGATGAGAATGAACTGTTTCGCTTGTTCTATTTGCTTGATTTAGGTCGCCAACACGATAAAAAAATGGCTCTTGCCGTTCAGTACCTCCAATTTCTCGGTACGGATAAACTCAGTGCCGAAGAGATTAAGAAAAAACTTTTTGCTCTCGGCTGCAAATTCAATGTCTTTGCGGCTCAAGACCAAGTGTATGTAGTGCTGGAAGGACTTAATAAAAGTTTCTCCGAAGGTGTTGCGCTGTTTGAAGATTTGCTCAAAAATGCGAAGGCTGATTCCGCAGCCCTTGAATCCTTAGTCGGCAGACAAATCAAGGCGAAAGTTGATGCGAAGAAAAACAAGCGCACGATCTTAAACCAAGCAATGGCGAGCTACGGAACATACGGTCCGATGAATCCTTACCGCGACCAGCTTTCCGATGCTGAATTAAAAGCGCTGAAACCACAAGAACTTGTCACAAAAATTAAGGAATTGACCGGTTATCAGCACCGCGTCTTGTATTACGGACCACTCACACAAAAAGACTTGATTTCAACGCTTGATAAATTTCACAAAACTCCGTCTTGGAAAGATTTGAAGCCTGTGCCAACCAATCAGCCATACACCTTTCAAGATACCAAAGAGAACACCGTTCTTTTTGTGGATTACGATATGGTACAAGCTGAAATTATCCTACTCTCGAAATCCGTCCCGTATAATGCCGCACTTGCACCGCAGGTGAATCTCTTTAACGAGTATTTTGGCGGGAATATGTCGTCTATCGTTTTTCAAACTATCCGCGAGTCAAAAGCGCTTGCTTACAGCGTCTTTAGTGCATATCGCCAACCGCAACGTTCTCAAGAGCCGTATTATCTCTTTAGCTATGTCGGGACGCAATCCGATAAATTTCACGAAGCGGTAACAGGGATGTTCGATTTGCTCAATAATATGCCCAAAGCAGAGAAGAACTTTATACAAGCAAAAAGCAGTATCAAAAACTCGCTGGAAACCGAGCGTATTATTCGTGATAACGTTCTTTTCAGTTTTGAAGAAGCGAAGAAACTTGGTGTTAAATCGGATATTCGTAAAACTGTGTACGAGCAAGCTCAAGCAATGAATTATGATGATTTA
>ERZ1066127.136-NODE-136-length-48246-cov-13.279803_pt1 | contig 48246 bp, 44 predicted proteins | sample MGYA00382774_ERZ1066127 | MGnify/ENA primary metagenome ERZ1066127 (study PRJEB33369, sample SAMEA5778357) | biofilm metagenome | biome: Industrial cooling water; feature: Water cooling tower basin; material: Biofilm | place: United Arab Emirates | collected...
CCACCACACAACCAAGCACTGTGCAGGTTCGTGCCCTTGCGGTTGGTGATGTAAATGGATCGTACAACCCAGCAAATAACCGCCGTCTCCCCTTGGTAGCCATTGAAGAGTCGGGGGTAGTGCGTGTAGGCAGTGAAGGAACGTGGATCACAGCCCATTTGGTGCAGACCATGGAATTGGGTGCGGTTTCTTTGGAACTCCAATTGCCACATGGCGTAGCGGTAGAACAAGTTAAATCGAGATTGGCTGGTGGTGATTTCACCTGGCATGTAAAAGCAGGGGTGTTGTATCTCAGCTGGTATAGCCTGAATCCAGTTGATGCACGTGAAAATGCTCCGGTTGTTGACCTATTCGTACGTCAAACAAATGCCGTGGGTGGAAGCTGGTCGGCAGGAGGAGAAAGCGAATTGGCGAATGGATGGGCAGAGGTGCATGGACCCGCTCAATTGCGCATGCCACGTTTGGTAGCTGGGGGCAACGGCTTGTTCGCGGCCAGCGCTTATCCTAACCCAACCCGTGACGCGTCTACCTTAAGCCTGAACCTACCCTCAGCGGGCAAAGTGAGTATCCGTATTACGGATGCACTTGGCCGTGTGGTGTTCGAAAATGCACAAGAACATACGGTTGGTAGTCACCAGCTGCAGTTGCCAACCGAGCGTTGGGCGGCAGGTACTTACCAGATTTCAGTGCTTTTCGATGGAGACATCACAGAAGTACAGCAGTTGCGCTTACAAGTTGTTCGATAAACGGTTTTGAAGAATAGCTTAAAGTAAGGAGGCCCCGAATTTCGGGGCCTCTTTCATTTGGATTTGACAAGAAAACGGGCTTACTTTTTCACAAAACCCAAACTAACAGAATTAATGCAGTAGCGCAGTCCAGTAGGATTTGGACCATCGTTGAAGACATGGCCTAGGTGACCATCGCAACGTGCGCAGCGCACTTCGGTACGAACCATGCCGTAGCTTTTGTCAAGCACTTCTTTGATTTTGCTTTTATCGATGCCTTGGTAAAAACTGGGCCAGCCGCAACCTGCGTCAAATTTGGTTTCGGATGTAAAGAGCTCGGCGCCACAGCCTTTGCATACGTAGGTCCCGGCTTCCCAATGCTGGTCGTATTCTCCAGTGTAGGGTCGTTCGGTACCATGCTGGCGCAATACCCGGTATTCTTCGGGACTCAGTTTTTTCTTCCAGTCCTCGTCCTGAAGCTTCAGAAAATCAATGCTATCGTTCATAACGTTAGTAGGGGTTGTGGTTTTTGATTTGACTTTTGGTTGCGCATTGCAAGCAGCTGCGAAAAGCAAAAGCCAAGTCAGGCTAAATATGGTGAGTGTGCGCATGGAGATGTAACGATAAGGTGAAAAAATAGTTTCGAAAAAAAAGCCGGGGAATCACGCCCCGGCTTCAAAGTTCTGTTTCAATGGTTTATGGAAGCAGCACGCGGTCGATGACATGGATGACACCGTTTGACTGATAAACGTCGTAGGTGCTGATATTGGCTATTTGGCCTTTGGCATCTTTCACGGTAATGTTCCGCTTTCCGTTCATCATGAAGGTGAGCTCTGCTCCTTGAACTGTTTTCAGCGTTGCTTTGCCCTTTCCCGCTGAGATGGCTTTAGCTAATGCATCAAAATCCAATTTACCGGGAACAACATGGTAGGTAAGTACACCTACTAATTGTCCCTTGTTTTCTGGCTTAAGCAAGGTTTCAACGGTTCCGGCGGGCAAATCATCAAAGGCATTGTTCACGGGTGCAAATACAGTGAAAGGACCAGCTGATTGCAAGGTTTCTACCAATCCACCTGCCTTTACAGCAGCCACCAAGGTGGTGTGGTCTTTAGAGTTCACAGCATTTTGAACGATGTTCTTTGCGGGATACATGGCTTCGCCTCCCACTTGAACAGTTTGTGCAAAGGCTGGGGCGGTGAGGAATGCGGCTGCTACAGCCAAACTTCCGAAAATGGTTTTTTTGAACATGTTTTTTTGTTTGTTGCCGGTATGTACGCAAGCTGGTAAGCGCTTGGATTTAGGAACCGCCTTTATTTTTTAATGTCCATAGCGGCGCACTCCCTTTCTCCACAGGTGGGTGCATAATTTTTATCGTAACTTTGCACCAAGTTGACATTCATTTTGGTAATTTGAACCATCGGCAGCCAGCTGTGTAATTGATCGACTTAAAAAGCGCTTATGTTGAATGATGATGATTTCCAAAATGGCTACGATCCGGAGTTGATTCTGGCTGTGGAGCGGTTTGAGGAGATGCAGAAGAACAAGGGTCACTATTTCTTTGAGTCGGATGAGCTGGAAGAAATCTTCGATTATTATTACCACCAAGGCCATATTGAGCAGGCCTCTCAGGTTGCAGAATTTGGTATTTTACAAAACCCATATTCAGCTAATTTTTTTGTGAAGCGTGCACAGGTTTGTATGAGTCATGGCAAATTTGACGATGCCATGGAGCAATTGAACCAGGCTGAAATTTTTGAGCCTACGAATTACGAACTCTACCTGCTGAGAGGTAGCATCTATGATTTACAAGGAAACCCGAAGGAGGCTGTAAAGCATTTGAAGATTGCTGAAGGATTTGCTGAAGATCAAGTTGATGTGGTTTATAGCGCTCTTGCCGGGGTTTTTATCAATTGGAAGAAGTATAATTCTGCCATTTTTTATTTGCAACGGGTTTTAAACCTCCTCCCCGATCATCCGGATGCGCTTTATGACATATGCTTTTGCTATCATCAACTCGAAGACCTTGACAGTGGCATAGGCTTTTTTCAGGATTATATTGACAAAAATCCCTTTTCGGATGTAGGTTGGTACAACCTTGCAACCCTGTTTAACAAGCAGATGCTGTTTGAAAGGGCGCTTGAGGCTTTCGATTATGCCCTGCTTATAAACGAAAAGAACAGTTTGGCTTGGTTTAACAAAGCAAATACCTTCATCAACATGGAGGAATATACCAAGGCCCTTGATTGCATGTACAAAGCCCATGATGTAGAACCTGATAATCCCGTATTGCGTTGTGGCATCGGGGTGTGTCATGAAAAGATGGGACGCATTCCTGAGGCTCGCACCTGGTACGCCCGGGCGTTGGAAATGGACCCAATCTTGAGCGATGCTTGGTATGGCTTAGGAATTTGTGATGAAATCGACGGGGACTACGACAATAGCATCATACACTTGCGGAAGGCACTCGAATACATGCCCGAATCAGAAGAATACTGGTACAGCCTAGGAGAAGTCTATGCCAAAATGGGAGATTTCCATAACGCGGTTGATGCGTATAAACAGGCATTGGATGTAGATGAAACCTATTTTGAAGCCCGTTTCGATTTGGCTTCGTTGCATTGGAAAGCGGGTGAAAAAGGTAAAGCAGAGCAATTGATTGCGGCCGGAATTCAATTGCACCGCGAAGAGCCCGATTTTTTGTACCATCTAGCGGCATACCATTACAAACACAATTTTATGGCCGAAGCCTTGGTGCGTTTGCAGCAAGCCTTAACTTTGGACTTCGAAAACCACGTTCAGTTTTTTGAGCAGGCTCCCGAGGCTATCGATGACCTGCGCGTAATGGAGCTGGTTCATAAGTCAAAAACATGAATTATTCGCTAAAACAAATACCCGAACGCAGCACCAAACCGCGCTCGGAAGGCATGACCATGGTCATGGATAAAGGCTTAAGTACCCGTGAGGCCGAAGATTTTTTATCGATGTGTAGCGGATATGCCGATGTCATCAAACTGGGATGGGCTACTTCTTACGTGAGTCCGAACCTCAAAGAAAAGTTGTCTTTGTACCGTTCTGCAGGAATTCCAGCTTATTTTGGTGGCACTTTGTTCGAGGTTTTTATTGCCCGCAATGCCTTTGACGATTACCGCAAGGTGCTCGACCAATTTGGGTTGGAATATGTAGAGGTGTCGGATGGCTCGCTGGAAATCCCGCATGACGAAAAGTGCCGCTACATTGAAACATTGGCCAAAGACTTCAAGGTGCTTTCTGAAGTAGGATCGAAAGACGCGGAAAAAATCATTGCCCCTTATAAATGGATTGCCATGATGAAAAGTGAGCTCGAAGCCGGCTCGATCAAGGTAATTGCAGAAGCGCGAGAGGCAGGTAATGTGGGTATTTTCAGGGGTACCGGCGAGGTGCGTTCTGGCTTGATTGATGAAATTCTCACACAAATTCCTGCCGAACAAATCATTTGGGAAGCACCTCAAAAGGCACAACAAACTTGGTTTGTGAAGTTACTCGGCGCCAACGTAAACCTGGGCAACATCGCACCAAACGATGTGATTCCACTCGAAACACTTCGTTTAGGTTTGCGAAGCGACACTTTTCACCATTTCCTAAACGTTTAAGATGGAACGCTTTACAGCACGCATGATCTTGTTTTTAAAGGGCGTAGCCATGGGTGCTGCTGATGTTGTTCCGGGCGTGTCAGGAGGAACCATTGCCTTCATTTCGGGCATTTATGAAACCTTGATTAATGCCATTCGCTCGGTAGATTTAACCGCGTTGCGCATGTTGTTGAAAGCCGATTTCAAAGGCCTTTGGAAACATGTGAACGGCCCTTTTTTGATGGTGCTGTTGTCGGGTATTGCGGTAAGTATTCTCAGTTTATCGCGTTTGGTATTGTGGCTCCTCGAGACCCAGCCCATTTTGATTTGGTCGTTTTTCTTCGGGCTCATTCTGGCCTCCATCTGGGGTGTTGGGAAAAACATTAAAAAGCTGCAACCAGGCCGGGTTACCATGTTTGTGGTGGGTGCCATCATTGCCTGGTGGATTACCACGGTTTCTCCGGCTAGTACGCCCAATTCATGGTGGTTTATCATGCTAAGTGGGGCAGTGGCGATTTGTGCCATGATTTTGCCCGGCATCAGCGGCAGCTTTATCCTGCTGCTTATGGGCAAGTACAAGTTCATCCTCGGAGCGCTGCAGGCTTTTCAGCTTAAAATCATTGCCTTATTCGGTGTAGGCATGGCGGTAGGCATTCTCGGGTTTTCACACCTGCTTAACTGGTTGCTCAAGCGCTATCACGATCTCACCGTGGCCTTACTCGCCGGATTTATGTTGGGTTCGCTCAATAAAGTTTGGCCCTGGAAAGTACCTGTTGAAGTGTATACCGACAGCCATGGTAAAATTCAGCCCTTGGTTGAAAGGAATCTTTTGCCTCACACCTATGCTGAATTAACAGCAAAAGATCCAGAAACAGCGATGGCTATTTTTCTGTTTTTCTTTGGCATGGCTGTGGTATTATTGCTCGAACGAGCAGGGCGCAAAGCAGCATGAGCACTTACGGCTTGTTGGGTTACCCGCTGGCCGTGTCCTTTTCGCCAGCGTATTTTGCAGAAAAATTCCGACAACTCGAGCTACATCATACTTACGAATTATTTCCACGAGCAAGTTTGCATGGACTTCGCCCGTGGTTGGCGTCTCAGCCAGAATTGGCGGGCTTAAATGTCACAATTCCACACAAACAAGCGGTTTTACGGCATTTGGATGGCCTAACCGCTGAGGCCTTGGCAGCTGGTGCTGTAAACACCATCAGGGTAGAACGTGAGCCATTTCGCTTAATCGGTCACAATACCGATGTCGTGGGCTTTCGTGAAACACTTGTGTCATTTTTGGGTGAAGCTCGTCCATCGGCATTGGTGTGTGGTACCGGTGGTGCCGCCCGCGCGGTTTGGTTGGTGCTTGAAGAGCTTGGTATCCCCTTTGTAAAGCTGGGAAGAACCGCGCATGCAGATGCACTTGCCTATGAAGACTTAACCGAAATGCAAGCCAGAGCCCGCAAGCTGTGGATCAATACAACCCCGCTCGGCATGGAACCCATTTACACGGGTCAAAAGCCAACATTGCCGTACGAAATGCTAGGGGAAAACCATTGGCTGTATGATTTGGTGTATCATCCGGTCGAAACGCCATTTTTGGCTGCGGGGCGCCAGCGAGGAGCGAAGACGCAAAATGGCCTGGCCATGCTGCATGCACAGGCGGATGCGTCTTGGGCGTTTTGGCAAAAATTGTAAAGCTTTTCTTTTCTATAAACGAATATTCATTGTAATTTTACGATGAAACAAAGGTGTCTATGGAAACGATCCCTACAGAACAAGAATCCACCCGGCTCAAGGAGCTGGTGCGGGAAAAATACAGTCAAATTGCCAAGCAAGAATTGGCTGTAAATGCCTCAAGTTGTTGCGGCGCTACACCAACGAGCAAAGAAGTATATAACATCATGATGGATGATTATTCACAGCTGGATGGGTATGCACAAGAGGCCGATTTAGGCTTGGGCTGTGGTTTGCCAACGGCCTTTGCACACATTCGTCCAGGTGATATTGTCATAGATTTAGGCTCGGGCGCAGGTAATGACTGTTTTGTGGCGCGTCATGAAACCGGACCCGAAGGCAAGGTCATCGGTATCGACTTTACGCCCGCAATGGTGGCCAAATCACGGGAAAACGCGTTTAAGTTGGGCTACAATAATGTTGAGTTTATTCAAGGTGACATAGACGATATGCCGCTACCCGCAAACATTGCCGATGTGGTAGTTAGTAATTGCGTTTTGAATTTGGTGCCCAACAAGGCAGCCGTCATGGATGAAATGTTTAGGGTGTTGAAACCCGGAGGACACTTTAGTGTGAGCGATGTGGTACTGGTGGGCCATTTGCCTGAAGCACTGCGCAACGATGCTACCATGTATGCCGGTTGTGTTGCAGGCGCCATGCAAGAAAGCGCTTATTTGGAGGCGCTGCACACGGCTGGTTTTACAGAGGTAATGGTTCAAAAGCGAAAAACCATCACCATTCCGCGCGACATTTTGACCAAATACCTCGAGCTTGATGGCATAGATGCATTTGAAAGTGGTAGCACTGGCATATTCAGCATTACCGTTTTTGGTAAAAAACCAGGCAACACCCCGCGCGGTGTAAAAGTGAAAGTGAAATTAAACGAGCTCCAAAACTGTCAGCCCAATACGGGTTGTTGTTAAGTCCAGCCCATGAAGCAAGCCGTATTTATTGGTCTATTTCTGTTTATTGGACTGTTTTCCTCCGCACAAAACCCTTCTGCTATGCCTGCTAAACTTTATCCCGCATTGCAACAATACCTTCAGGCACGCGCCACGGAGTTTGATCAGATTCCGGACCTTCGTCGCGAAGAATTACTCGAACTTGCTGGTTTCATCCGTGAAACACAGCAGGCGGCTAAACAGCCGCAATTAACGTTCATATGTACCCACAATTCGCGCCGAAGCCACATGGCCCAGCTGTGGATGGCTGCAGCCATGGCCTATGCCGATGCGGGTAAAGTGAGCACCTATTCAGGAGGAACACAAGTAACCGCCTTCAACGAACGAGCCGTTACGGCCATGCACAATGCGGGCTTTCGTATAAAAGGCGATGGCGCAAATACCAACCCAACCTATGAAGTGCGTTGGTCTGATGAGGTCGAAGGAAGCGACTGTTTCTCGAAACACTATGCCCATGAAAGCAACCCACAGCAGGGCTTTGCGGCGGTTATGACGTGCTCGCAAGCCGATGAAGCTTGTCCCATTGTATTTGGTGCCACAGCGCGTTTTGCCATTGCATACGAAGATCCCAAAGTTGCTGATAATACGCCGGATGAGGCCCGCCTTTACGCTGAAAGGTGCGCCCAAATAGCCCGGGAGCTGTTGTTCGTGGCCATGACTGTAAAAAACCAACAGCATTAACCACGAGAAATGCGGCCGTTTTGGAGGGTATAACAAGCATCGGGCATTAGCTCAGGTCGTGCTGTTTGGGTGTCGGTAAACAAAATGCCGGCCTTTCCTTTTGCATTTTCGATCCAGTCACTTGCCTTGTCTATATACACTGGTGAGAGGTGCTTGAAGGGCTGATCGAGCAAAATCCAGCGATGTGGCAGCTGCTCATGCAAGTGCAAGCAGAGGTACAATTCGCACATGCGAAGCTCACCCGCTGATAAAGTGTGTGCCTTTTGATGTTGGGAGGCTTGAAAATCGGGTAGAGCCAACTTAAAATCTTTCCATGAACAGCCATATCCCGAAAAAGCCAATTGAAGGGATATGTTTTTCGGTAGTAAGCCATCGGCAGGCATCAGCACCATGTTTGGTGGTTTTCGATAAAGTTTTTGATCATCGATGGCGACGTAGCTATTCACGGCCGACTTTTGAAAGCAAATGATCTCGAACAACAAACTGCAAGCGGGTTGTTGATAGCTGAATAGCTGTACCAATTGCTTTTGTTTGAGCTCGATGTACACACTTTTGAATAGGGGCATGCCCCGTTCAAAGTACTCCACGCTATCAACTACCAGCCGCATGAAACAAGGATATAGAAACGAGGGCAACCAACCAAGGAATAAGCTCGTACATGCCTATGATGGCCCAGAGCCTGCTGCTCCGAACAAGGTTGTGCAAATACGCAAATGCTGCTTTGTTATAGATCCGGGCATAGTACCAGCGAGATAACCCAACCAAGAACCACAGCAGGAAAAGCGGCAAATGGCCAGCCTGTATCTGAATCATTATGGCAATGCAAAGAAGGCATAACAGCCATCCAGCAGCCAAAGTGCTTGTAAAAATCCGTGGCACAAGCCATAATTCCCTCATGCCGTTAAGTTAATAAAGCATCATCACGTGGCAAAACACTTTCAAGACAGTCTTTTTGCTTGTTTTAAACGACAATGAACCCGCCTTAAGAACCCGCGCCTAATTACACAGAAACCACTTATGGCTTGACGAAGCTGGGCAATATTTTTTTAATGCTGCGTTAATGCCGTATCTTTATCCGAATTAAGGTTCAGGCATGTTGAAAAAAAGCACAGGTTTGCTGCTGTTGGGGCTTTTATGGGTTGGAGCGTTTGCCCAAGCACCTGCACAACCCCTCACCAGCACTTTTGATCAGGAAAACGAGCAAATCATCAGTGCGCTCGATAGCCTGGTACACCTTACCTTTTTCGATCTGAAGAAGCGACCTAACCAAGTCCGTAAACTGAACAAATACGGCTTTAGACCAGGAGATGTGCCCGTATATCCTGATTCAATTCTTGATTTTCGCATTCGTCACATTCCTTCGCCGATGAATTTGGCCTACAACGAACACGTAAAAGGTTTCGTTGATTTGTATGCCGTACGCAGAAGGGGACTGATGGAAAGAGCCATGGGTTTAAGTCAGTATTACTTCCCAATTTTCGAAGAAACGCTCGAAAAGCACCAGCTTCCCCACCAACTGAAGTATTTGGCTATTGTAGAATCGGCCCTAAATCCCAATGCCGTAAGTCGTGCCGGAGCAACCGGCCTGTGGCAATTCATGTATGGCACCGGCAAAATGTACGGACTCGATGTGAATTTTTATGTAGACGAACGCCGCGACCCTTGGTTAGCATCAGAAGCAGCAGCCATGTATTTCAAGGATTTGTATCGCATTTACAAAGACTGGTTGTTGGTGCTTGCCGCATACAATTGCGGTCCAGGCAACGTAAACAAAGCCATCCGCAAATCGGGGGGCAAAACCAGCTATTGGGATTTGATGCCTTATTTGCCCAAAGAAACGCGCGGTTATGTGCCAGCCTTTATTGCTGTTACCTACGTAATGCAATATGCAGCAGAACACAACCTCTATCCAACCCCCCTCATCAGTTTGCCGCCTCAAACCGACACGGTCTTGATTGAAGGCCCGGTGAACATCCAGTATTTTGCCCAGCTACTCGACATTCCTCAAGAGCAAATGGCCTTGTTGAATCCACAGCTCAAACAGCAATTCATTCCCCGTTCGTACGACCGCTATGTGCTTCGTTTACCCGCCACCAAAACCATGGAGTTTGAAAGACGGCGAGAAGAAATGTTAGCCTACTTACAGCCTGTTCCTTCTTTTTACGACTCAACCTTAACCGACTCAAAGGTTTCTCAACTGGTTGCAAGCGCTACAGCCGAGCCCGAAGTCAGGGTGATTAAGCACAAAGTCAAGAAGGGTCAAACCCTGCGGTCTATCAGTCAAAAATATGCGGTTTCAATCAGCGACATCAAAAGATGGAACCGATTGAGCAGCAATACGCTGCGGGCCGGACAAACCCTGCGAATAGAAAAGCCGTTGCCTGCTAAAAAACCAACACCAACCCAGCAGGCGGTATTGGCAGATGAAGGCAAAAAAGGGAGCGATTCAACTACCAGCGCCCTTCTGGAAGCCCAAGCACCCATCACCGAAATCAAACACAAAGTTACCAAAGGCCAAACCCTTTCCGCCATCAGTCGGCAGTACGGTGTGAGCATCGATGACATCAAGAAATGGAATGCGCTTAGCGGCAATGGCTTACAATTGGGACAAGTGTTGCGCATAGAGCAATCGGGCGAAAAAACAGGCCAAGGCACCCAATTGGCACAAGAAAAAGCAGAGCCAAAAGAAACGCGAAAAGTATCGGCCAAGTCTTCAACCTACACCGTTCGACCAGGCGACACCCTCTGGAGCATCTCTCAAAAGTTCGATGGTGTTACCATCGCGGATTTGCAAAGAGCCAACAACCTGAAGAAAAACAGCAAGCTAAAACCAGGTCAAAAACTTAAAATTCAGGTAGGCTGATGCGGTTTAGGTGGAGCATGGTCGTCCTGTTGCTTTTGGCAGCATGTGGCACTGAAAGTTTTGATGAAAAGTCATTGCCCGACGCCATGGGGAGTCCAGGAGAATTGGTTGTAGTTTGCGATGACGCCATTTGGAAAGGCACATCAGGCGATGCATTAAGGAAAGCCTATGGTGCGGAACAGCCCGGTTTGCCACAGCCAGAGCCATGGTTCAAGCTTATTAGGTTTGACGAAGCCAATTTCAGCGAAATATCTAGACGTTACAGAAACATCTTGTTTGTAACCTCACTCGACAACGATTCAAAAACAAGTCGGTTTATCAAAGAGCTACTTGGTGAAAAACAATACAGCCAGCAATTAACCGATACCACCTTTCTATTTGTGGAAAGCCAGAACCGCTGGGCGCGTGGTCAGCAAGTGATGTACCTCATTGGCAACAACGACCGTGCGCTTGCAACCGCCATGAAGCGGAAGGATGCGGAATTGCGCAATTACTTAAATGCCCAAGAGCTCAAGCGGCTTATGGCGGCGGTCAAATCGAAAGCGCGTAACAGCAAGGCCGAAAAAGTGATTTCCGACAGTTGTGGCATTCAACTCTATGTGCCGAAGAACTATCAGATCAGGGTGGCTGAGAAAGGCTTTGTGTGGCTTGCGCGAGAAGATGATGAAAAAGCCCTTAACCTCTTCATCAACACCCGACCGTACACAAGTGAGCGTCAGTTTTGGGCGATCAATATTTTGAATTTCCGCGATAGCCTTACCCGACTTCGCATACCGGGCCCTTCTGAAGGGAGTTATTACACCACGGAGTATTTACTCCCACCCGATACCGCCGTAACGACAATGAATGGTCAGTACGCATTGAAGATGCGGGGACTCTGGCGCGTTGAAAATGATTTTATGGGTGGTCCTTTTATTCACACCACCGGCCTCAATACCCAAACCAATGAATTGGTTGCTATAGAAGGCTTTGTTTATTATCCTAAGGAAAAGAAGCGCGAGCTGTTACGCGAATTAGAGGCCATCATGGCTACTGCCAAACTGCCATAAGGTGTTGTGACAATATTGTTACATTAAATGTGTAACAGGAAGATTGTTATAAACATTGGCTAGTTATATTTGATGCTCCATTAATTACTATGCGTCGTATTGCGCTTCTTGTATTGGTGTTCTTTTGTACAAATGCCCACTCACAGGTGGTAGAATGGGCTCGCGCCATGCGCAGTTCAGGTTCTAACTTTGGCTTCGGGCTTGCTGTTGATGATGGGGGAAATGCCATTTCGACTGGCTGGTTCATGGGGACGGTTGATTTTGATCCGGGACCTGGCGTTTTAAATCGCACCAGCATGGGCGCAGAAGACGTTTACGTTCAGAAGCTTGATGCCAATGGGGTGTTAACTTGGGCGGTAAGCCTGGGTTCTTCAGAAAATGACAGGGGTTATGATATTGTTACCGACCGATTGGGTAACGTATATGTGTCTGGGGTTTTTTCGGGCACCATGGACTTCGATCCAGGACCAGGTGTTTTCAACCGAACCAGCCAAGGGGGTTGGGATGCCTTTGTATTGAAGCTCGATGTAGCCGGCAATTTTGTGTGGGCAGTTTCCTTTGGGGGTAGTGGAACAGATTATGGCTATGCGCTTACCCATTCCGACAGTGGGTTTGTATATACTTCGGGCATGTTTCAGTCAACCGTTGATTTTCATCCCGGAACGGCTACGGTTTCACGTTCGTCGGCTGGAGGTTTCGATGTTTTTGTTCACAAAATGGACGATGCTGGAGGCTTTGTTTGGGTTCAAACGCTAGGTGGCGATGCAAACGACTTTTCTTACACCATCCAGGTAGATCAGGCCGGAGACATCTATCACGGCGGCTATTTCAGCAGTACGGTTGATTTTGACCCGGGACCAGGCCAACTGCTTCAAAGTGGAATGGGCGGCAATGATGCATTTGTTCAAAAGCTTAATCCATCAGGACAACATCGCTGGACCCGCTTCTTTCTTGGTTTTGGCAACATTTTTCTGCACAACATCCGATATGATGCATTCAATGGTCTGTATTGCAGCGGGAATTTTCAATTGACAGTGGACTTTAATCCGGGTGCTGGTGTTAACAACCACACCAGCAATGGGGCATTTGATGCCTTTGTGGTGAGACTCGATACGGCAGGACAGTACGTTTGGTCACGCACATTTGGTGGAAGCAACAACGATTTGGCTGTAGCAGCTGCTCCAGATAGGTTGGGAAATGTGAACATTGGAGGGTTGTTCATGGAGCAAGTTGACATGGATCCAGGCCCAGGGGTGCTCAACCGTATTTCTAATGGGGGTTACGATGTGTTTGTTTCAAAGTTCACGCAAACAGGAAACCTGCTGTGGAATGTGGTTTTTGGAGGTACTGGCAATGATGAAACCTGGGAAGTTGCCTCTGATTTGGTGGGTAATGTGCATACAACCGGGCCTTTCATGAACACTGTTGACTTTGATCCTGGACCGGGAACGATTATGCATACGAGTTTGGGTTCAACCGATATTTTCGTTCACAAAATCCGTTGTGGCAATGTAAACACCATCAGGGTAAGTGGTTGCGGCAGTGTAACCGACCCGCTTACCGGGGTTGTTTATACGCGCAGCGATACCATCATTGATACACTGGCCAATCAGTGGGAGTGTGACAGTACAGTAATTCGCATTTTCACTGTATTACCCTTCCCGGGAAGCTCCCAGGTACAGGGCAACTTGAGTCCTCAAGCCTTTAGTTTGCAGCTCTATCAAATCACCAATTTTAACCCCAACTGGCAGTACAGCTGGCAAGTGGTAGGGGGAAGCATAGCAGCGCAAGCGGGTAATATTTTGAATGTAAATTGGGGTGCTGCTGGGACTACAGGATGGATTATTTTGCGAAGCCAAGCCGATAGCAATTGCGTTAGGCTCGATTCGTTTGCAGTTCAAGTGGCGGCAGGTACCTCCGTTGCGGAGAATGCCTGGCAAAGCGTGGCGGTATATCCCAGTCCGACCAAGGACTTTTTGAATATTGCTTATGACGGAGCTGATTTAAAAGTTCGGTTGTTCGATTTATCGGGCCGACCGGTAGAGGTAGGTGTAGCATGGCAAGGCAACCAATGGCAAGCCGATGTGCGTCAGTTAGCGCCAGGCACCTATGTGATTTGGCTAGAGGAAAAAGATAAACGGCAATACCGTCTGATACAAGTGATGCGGTAGTTAGAATTTACAGCTATTTGGTTGGCAGCAAGTTACTTGCTATGGCTTTTGCTTTGAGTAAATACACTTGCAAATCGTCGGAAAGATGCAGCCTAAAAACCAGACCGATGTAAAGACTGGCAACCAGCAAGCTTCGCAAAGCAATTTCGCCAAAAACCCACCAGTTATTTTTGCTTTGAAACGGAAAAACAAAGCTTAATGCGAGCATACATGCAATGATGAGCATTCCTTTAAAACTTTGTGTGCTCAGCAATTTGAGCTGGAAGCGGTGACGAATGAAGCCGCTCTTGAGCAAATTGTAGAGCAACATCGATAAAATAGTACCTGTTGCTGCACCGGTGATGCCAAATGCAGGAATCATTAAGTAATTGGTAAGGAATGAAATCCCTGCAAGGAAGACAATAGAAATCAAACTAAAACGGTAGTAGGGCGAATTTAAGATTACTTCGTTGTTGATACCGAAGAACATGTCAATCACGCGAGAAAGGCCAATAAACAACACCACGTATTTACCTTGTGCATAAATGAGCCCATTGGGCATAAGCTGAAACAGGCCGTCAATGCTGTTCCAAATAAGCAAAAACAACAAGCCCCCCATCAACAATTGGTTTAGACTTACCTGTTGATACAATTTTTGCATGCCTGCGAAGTCTTGCTCTTTCCACTGCCGAGCTACAATGGTGGTACTCAATTGTGCGATCGCACGTCGCGGCATTTCAATAAGGGTGGCGATGAAAAATGAAATGGCGTAGATGCCGGTTTGTTTCAAATTCACCAGGGAGGCCAACATCATGCCGTCGATGCGTTCGGCAACGATGTAGCCTGCACCACCCACCATCACCCAAATCGCATATTTAATCATTTCCTTGCCCAAACCGGGTGGAACCCGCAAATGGTGCAGGCGCAAATAAAGACGCTTGTCGTAGATGAGGTAGGCTATCAGAAAGACAATGGCGAACAGGTAGCTGGTTACGAAGCCCAGCACAAACCATTTGAAGGAAATGGCACCCAAGCCATAGGCCACCATTAAAGCGGTTTGGCATACCCGCAACAGCACTTCACGGGCAATGGCGTTGGCCACAATGCGCAGGTGAAGCCGCGCCCAAGTTTCGAGGATGGCATGCAGCACCAATAAGCCAGTCAACGGCATGATGAGCCAGGCAAAGTCGCCCACAAGGCCAATGTCGGCCCTGAACAAACGCAGAAAATCGGCTTTGAACAAGCCAAAAAGCAAAGCACAGAACAAAGTGCCCACCAGCCCTACCAGGAGGCTGAGCACCAAAAAGCCGTTGTGCTGGCGCTTATCGTCTTCGAAATATACAAAGTAGCGCGACATAACATATTGGATACCCAATTGTGCCATGATGGTAAGCCCCATGGCCGAACTGAGCAACACTTCACGCAAACCTATTTCCTCGGGCGTTAAAAACTCGGTAGCCAATACCAATTGGTTGAGCGCGCCAATGAGCACCCCGGTGTAAGAAACCACAGTTGACTTGAAACCTTGACGGATGATGACGCCCATTGGGCAAACTTAGTGCTAATTTTTTGCACCTGAATCCCCCTTGAAATACTTATTATTGGCCTTTGGAGCACCCTACCTCAGCCATGAACATTCCTCGCTTATCATCCGCCAACATTTCGAAAGCCAATGCGCACTACCTCACCTATAAATCTTTGGTGCCGACCATTCAAAATGCGTTGGCCCAATATGCGCAAGGCAAACTGCTCGACATTGGATGTGGCAACAAGCCTTACGAAGAGGTGATGCCCGCGACCGTTACCAGCTATGTAGGCTGCGACATCGACCAGTCTGATTTGGGAAAAGTAGACATTCTCTGTCCGGCCGATGCCATTCCGGTGCCTGACCACAGTTTCGATACGGTGTTTTCTACCCAAGTGCTCGAGCACGTGGCCAACCACCAGGGCATGTTGGCCGAGGCTTTCCGGGTGTTAAAGCCTGGCGGAAACCTCATTTTGTCGTGCCCCATGTATTGGCCACTGCACGAAGAGCCGTATGACTTCTTTCGTTTCACCAAATATGGTTTGCAACACCTGTTGTTAGAAAAAGGGTTTACGCAGGTAGAGATAGTGCCCTGCGGAGGTCGTTGGGCTGTGGCGGGCACCATGTTGTTGGAGTTGCTGCCTTTGCGCCCCAAACTGGCGAACCGACTTTTGAATCCGATTTTCGATTGGCTCGATACGCGCCGAGCCGATTATTCTATCGTGCTGAACTACGTACTTACCGCCAAAAAGCCAGCTTAAGCTGGATGCCTTTTTCAACCTTTAGGTAAAACAGCAGGGCTTGTTTCCAGTCATTTAAGCTGAAATTCGGCCTGAAGCGCCGTTCATAAGTGCGTGCGTAGGCCTCGTGCCAAGTACTGGCAAAGCAGCGGAAATAGCCGATGCCCCAAGGTTTTCCTTTGCCATCGTAATGCAAAATGCAAATCTTTTCCCTTGCCGCAGCATCGAGCAGGGGCAACATGCCATGGCAAACATTAAAATAAATGGGCAAGCGTTCCCATTGATTGGCCAGCGACAGGTTGAGTACACATTGGTCCCAATAATGAATGCGGTACTTTTGGTATTGCAATACCTCCATAAAGACGTTCTGAAGGCCTTCTTGGCGCCAGTGACGCAGGTTGATGAGCAATACACCTGCCTGAAAATAATCTCCACCGCTTTCGCCCCACAGTTCAAGCGACATGGCCGGACTGAAATGATCGACTGCAGCAATGGCGGAAGTCAAGGGGCGCTCAAACAGTGGTCGGATGCTTTGCAGCACCAACAAATCGGCATCGAGGTAGAGGGCTTCGTCAACGCTGGGCGGGAGGAGGTCGGCCAAAAACAAACGAAAGTAGGTGGCCACCGACACATGGTCACCAGCTGCAACTGGGGTGTTGGTCAGCAAACTTTCTCTTACCTCCACGAATTGCAACTCAAATTGCCGGGAATTGGCAAATACCTTCAGACGGCTTTGCGAGGCAGCCGACAGGCTTTGTCCGTGCAACACAAAAATGGGGGTATTTGGCGGGATGCTGTGTGTTCTCACCAGCGAGTCGAATAGCACCTCAAAGGGCATCACGTATTGGTTGTCGATGCTGAAAACCAAGGCCCGGGCATTGGCAGGAGTGTTCATTCGGTGCTTCTTTTGCGCAGGTTTTTGAAGAAGAGATAATCGAATTTGACGTCAAGTTCGAAGTCGTAGGCCTGCAAGGCATCAAAAACTGCACGCGAGCAACCGGGCAAGTAGCGGTCGTGCGTTTCTACAATGAGGTGCCGCACTTTTGGCAGCCATTCAGCCACATCAGGCGCTGAAAACACCTGCTTTTCGGCGCTTTCAATGTCTATTTTCAACAGATCAAGCTGTTCGAGGCCGTTGGTGCGCATCAGTTCGTGCAAGGTAATGGCCTCGAGTTGGGCCTCGGCAGCTGTGGCAACCTCTCGCACGCTAAAGCTTACCGCACCTTCTTTTTGCTCGTCCACCACCTTGAGGTAAGCCGGTTTGTCCCAAAGGCCGTAGGGCAGCACCCTAATTTGGCGCAGGTGTTGGGTGTTTTGCGCGAGCAGCTGGCGGTTGCCAGCGTCGGGTTCGATGGCCCAAACGCTCGCGTCGGGATACATTTGTTTGAAATAGCGCACCGACAGTCCGATGTTGGCGCCGGCATCTACAATGGTTCGAATATTGGGCAAAGGCGCGTGTGCATATTCTGCGCCCAGGATCACGCTGCGAAAAATGCCCACATCGCTGGTGCCTCTGCGCAGGTAGTACGGGGCCGCATCGAGATAATCAACGGAAAATGCCTTGTTGGAGGCATTAAAAAGCTGAAGAAACAGCCTGCTGCCCTTGGTGATGCCAAATCTGACGATGTATTCGGCGAGTATGGGGAGTTTTTGTACGATTGCCATGGGTGTTTTGCATTTGGAAAATGCCCGCCTGTAGGTGCCTATGCTTCACAGGGAGTCATTCTGTGCGAAACGCAAGCCCGAATATCCACCTAATTTTGCACTTTTGCACCGCATGGCCTTACAAACCCCTGTTTTGTTGCTGGCTTTTAGTCGGCCCGACACCACCCGGCGCGTATTGGAGCGCATACGGGAAGCGGCACCGCTGCGTTTTTACGTGGCTTGTGATGCCGCTCGGGATGGTCGCCCGGCTGAAGCCGAAAAGGTGGCTGCCGTGCGCGCCCTGGTCAGCGAGCTGGTGGATTGGCCTTGTGAACTCCAAACACTGTACCGCGAGCAGAACCTGGGCTGCAAGCTGGCCGTGAGCGGAGCGCTCGATTGGTTTTTTGCCCAAGAAGAAATGGGCATCATTCTCGAAGACGATTGCCTGCCCGATCCCAGCTTTTTCGGCTATTGCGAAACCCTTTTGCATCGGTTCAAAGACGATGAGCGCATTTTTATGATCAGCGGCAACAACTTCCAGCGGGGAAAAAAGGTAACCGAATACAGCTACTACTATTCGTGGCTCACCCACATTTGGGGTTGGGCCAGTTGGCGTCGCTCGTGGCAAAAAGTAGATTTGGAGATGAAAAACTGGCCGGCTTTCCAGGCGGCAGGCGGGGTGAAACAAATATATCCCAAGCTGCGTTATGCCCGGCGTTGGGAAAAAACCTTTGAGCGCTACCTGCAAGGCCGCTACAATACCTGGGATTACCCGTTGTTGTTTGCCAGTTGGTGGCACCGGCAATTCACCGTGCTGCCCGAAGCGAATTTGGTAAGCAATATTGGGTTTGGGGGTCAACACACGCATACTGCTTCTGATGCCCAAACCAAATTGGCTGAAATTCCAACGCAACCTCTAAGTTCTTTGAAGCATAACCCCGAATACCACATTCACCTTCGGGCTGAATATCGTACGTTTGCATATTACATGTTTCCGGGAGTTGGACTCAAAGTGTTTAGATTGCTGGTAGCAAAACTCTATGGACTATTTAGGTTATAAGATGAAGACCAAGAAAGCTGTTGTTTGTCCACTCAGTAAGAGCGAAGAGGTGGAGTTGGTAGAGAGAATACCATTAAAGGAGCTGGATGCTTTGTACCGCAGATTGTACAATGCACCCATCAGCAGGCTTTATCCAGATAAAGATGCCATTGAAATGTACCGTTCCAAAGAGAGCGAGCTAATTTGGTTTGAGCCATTGGTTCCAGGTGATGAGACGTTCTACAATTCCTTGCAGGAGAAGAGCTGGTATTATGTCGACCACAAGCACGAGTTCGATGTGGCCGCAAAATTTATTGCTCCAACAGACAGCATTTTGGAAGTAGGTAGTGGTAAAGGTAATTTTGGTCGTTTTGTGAAAGCTGGCAGTTACGTAGGGCTTGATTTTAGTTTGAAAGCTAAAGAAATGGCTGCTAAGAACGGGGTGGATGTGCGCAACGAAAGCATACAAGACCATGCGGCATCCAATCCAGCATCATACGATGTAAGCTGTGCCTTTCAGGTATTAGAGCATGTACCCGACGTGTACGAGTTTTTGAAAGGCATGGTTGATGCGCTAAAGCCTGGTGGTAAGCTAATTATCGCAGTCCCCAGTGAAGACTCTTACATATCTAAGGCAAACAACTTGGCACTCAACTTACCACCGCATCACATGAGTCGATATACAGACCAGGCCTTGCGTAATGTATGTAACTACTTGCCTGTAGAATTGGTGGCCTTGGAGCACGATCCGCTGCAACCGCAGCACTATTTTGACTATCCTTACCAGCTGACCATGGAGGCCTTCCGACTGAAAATAGGACAGCGTTACCAATCAGTGAACAACTCATGGTTTAATAAGCTTTTACGTGCACCAGCAACACTATTGGCAAAGTTTTTAGCGCCAGTTTTTAACCGAACCAACACGCCTATTGGGCACACAGTTGTTGCAGTTTACACCAAAAAAGGCGTATAAATGCAAAGGATTTTAGGGTTTTATAAAAAGCAGCAGTTTATTCCACGCTGGTATAGTGTATTGATAAACCCCTTCTTTATTATTCGATACCATTTATACCAGCAGCTGGCCAAGATGGCCGTCCAATTCAAAGGGGGTAAATTGTTGGATTTTGGATGCGGTTCTAAGCCTTACCGTACCCTTTTTGATGTAAAAGAGTACATTGGGGTAGATATAGAAAATCCAGGTCACCCGCACCTAACTGAGGAAGTGGATGTCTTTTACGACGGAAAGACAATTCCGTTCGAAGCCAATACGTTTGACTTTTTGCTTTGCAGTGAGGTGATGGAGCATGTTTTTGAACCCGACGCTATCTTGAAAGAGCTAAATCGGGTGCTTAAACCTGGGGCAAAAGGTATTTTCACGGTTCCCTTTGTATGGAATGAGCATGAGCTGCCATATGATTATGGGCGATATAGCGCTGGTGGTTTTACCTATTTATTGAATAAAAACGGTTTTGAAGTACGCGATTTGGTGCGTACCACCCATTTTACCCAAGTTCTGTCTCAGCTGACTTTGTTATATTTGTATCAATTACTCGAAACGCGAAACAAATATTTGAACATTTTGGTATGTATGCTGTTCGTTTCGCCATTGATGCTGTTTTTTTTGTTGCTTACTGAGCTATTGCCAAAAAAACGCGACTTATATCACAATTTAGTGGTGATGGTTGAAAAGAAGCCATGAACATTTTATTCCTTTCCACTTCCGATAGTTCTGGGGGTGCTGCCATTGCTTGTTTGCGCTTGGTGGAGTCTTTGCATGCTCGAAATGTAGATGCAAAGGTGCTTGTGCTTGAAAAAAACAGGAAGGAAAACTGGATTCAAGAGGTTGAAGCTGGTCCTGAAAAATGGAAAAGCTTTAAAAAACACCTTGTATATTTTGCGCAACATAGGTTTATCACGGCAACTGGCTACCAATACACTGGGTTTGCGTTTGGCACACCCAATATTTGGGACCACCCTTGGGTTCGTGAAGCGGATGTTATTTGTATGCATTGGATAAACCATGGGTTTTTAGGCGAAAATGCGATTGAAAAGCTTTTTGGCTTGGGAAAGCCTATCATTTGGCATATGCACGATTTTTGGGCTTTTACTGGAGGTTGCCATTATCCTGGAAACTGTAGGGAGTTTCAAAATTCTTGCAATCAATGCGTAGCGTTGAATCGTCCATTCAAAAATAGAGCATCTGAACAGCTTAATCGTCGCCTGAAAAGTTTTCAAAAAAACCGGCCTGTCTTGGTTGGAGCTAGCAATTGGCTTGCAAACCAAGCTCGGTCAAGTGCTTTGGGATATTATGCGACAGTTGAACATATTCCAAACCCATTAGACCCGTATTTTGAGCCGGGAAACAAGTTGGAGGCGCGAAAAAAACTCAATTTGTCGCCAGATAAAAAGTACATTCTATTCGCTGCCATGAATGTTGCCGATATCCGCAAGGGATTTCATTATTTGAAAGGGGCACTTATAGAACTTGAGCAAGAAAACATCGCTTGCATTATCGCTGGAAAAGTTAAATCAGAAGAGTTTCAGGGATTAAAAATTGAAATAAAAACACTTGGAGCATCTAACAAAGAAAGAATGCGCGAAGCGTACCGAGCGGCTGATGTTTTTGTGATTCCAAGCTTAGAAGAAAACTTGCCAAATACTGTCTTAGAAAGCTTGGCTTGTGGCACTCCTGTGGCAGGATTTGAAATAGGAGGAATACCAGAAATGGTTAAAAATGGGCTAAATGGACAATTGGCCAGTTCAATCGAATCAAAGGAGTTGGCAAAAGCTATCCTAGAAACCCTAAAAATAAGTGGTCAACCTCAAGCGGTTGAGCAATGCGCAGGTTCGCTTGGTGCTTTTGCCCCTTCAGAAGTGGCATCAAAGTATTTTCAGCTTATCGCATCTCGCATAAACAAAGCATAACTTGCTTTTTAAAACATTGGTTTGTAACATTGTGCCAAAGAAAAGCACAATGGTGAAGTTCGTTTATTCATTTGTATTGGTTTTTTGGGTTGCTCTCGCCCAGGCCCAAGTACCACTTTTTATCCCCCAAACTGGTTTGGTTGGCTACTGGCCAATGGGAGATACTTTAGCAAATCAGGCCTCAAACAACCATCACGCCACATCACAAAACCTTACGACTACATTCGACAGATTTGGAAGCCCGAACAAAGCCTCCCATTTCAACGGAATAAACGCTTTCGCGACCATACCTTCATCTGCAATGAATCAAGTATCGGGAAGCTTTACCGTCTCGGTCTGGGTTTCACCGGATACTATTATTCCGGCAGTAAATGGCCACCACATCATGGACGATCGCACTACTGGCGGGTGGACGCACCGTTTTCGATTAGGTTTTGCCTACAGCCCAAGTCCGATTTTTAATGTTGACAGTGCTTATGCCGATAGGATTTATTCAGGCAATCAGCGTGTAGCTATGCCTGCTCCTCCGACGGATGGGTGGACGCATTACGCATTTGTTTTTGAAGTTACATCAAGTGGGTCATTCATTCGTGGATATAGAAATGGTGCTTTGTTCAATTCGGTGATATCAAATGGTATAGAACCAGGGTCTAGACCCATAAATATTGGACGTACATTTTATCCAGGAGCCCCCTTCAATGGAGATGGGTTTTTTAGAGGTAGAATAGATGATATCGGGATTTGGAACAGGGCACTTACTGCAAATGAAATTTCTGCTATCTACAACAGTTGTTTCATTTCTTTTTCAAGTTCGGGTGCCCAAACAGTGCAAGCAGGAGGGACAACGCAGTTTTCTGTAACTGGTTCTTCTATCTCAAATTACCAATGGGAAATTGATTCAACCAATTCAGGTGTTTTTTTACCACTTTCAAATGGCAACTACTTTCAAGGCGTTGATAGTAACGTCTTGCTTGTGCAGAATGTGAATTTTGGTCTAAATGGATCTAAATTCCGGTGTTTTGTGCAAGATTCGGCTTGTGCAACCAGAACCAATCCGGCCGAACTGACCGTTTCTTGTTCTAATGTGATAAGCGGAAGCCCTCAAACAGCGTACAAGTTCCCCGGCGACTCCGCCATCTTTACCATCGGCAGCACCCAAGTCACGCATCAATACCAATGGCAAATCTTCAATGCTGGCGCTTGGTTGAACCTTGCTGATTTTGGACAATTTTCGGGTACCCAAAGCGCGCGTTTGGTGGTGCGCAACCTCAGCAACCAAAACCACAACCAACAATTCCGCTGTTTGGTTACGGCATTTGGATGCAGCGACACCAGTACTGCAGCGGCCTTACAAGTGTTGTGCAGTCCACGCAATTTGAATGGACCTAACAATGCCCCGGTGGTGGAAGCACAAACGGCTATTTTTAGGATCGATTCAATCGCTGGCGCTACCTACAGCTGGCAACGCAATGTGGGATTTGGTTTCCTCACATTAACCAACGGCGGCAATGTGCAAGGAGCAAATCAACCCACTTTGCGTATTTCAAACGTACAATGGGCCGATAACAATACAGGCTATCGTTGCATCGTACGTGTTGACCATTGTGCCGATACCTCAGCTGCCGCCACTTTGCAGATTGTAGGTGGCGTGTCGGTGCAGGAAAACGAAATGGGAAGTTGGAAAATGTATCCCAATCCGGCCAAAGACGAAGTATATGTAGAGCGCCATGCCACCTCCCTACCAGCAACCATTACCGTGCGGAATGCTATGGGACAAGTCATGCTACAAGCCGATGTGGCCGAGCAAATTTTCCGTTTGTCAACCGACGCATGGTCTGCAGGGCTCTATTTGGTTGAGTGGGAAGGACAATCCCGCCGCCTGATCATAAACAGATAAATAAGAAGGAAAATCTTGCATAGAAGCGAAACCCGTGAAATGCTGTGGGTTTCGCTTTTTTGTTCCCTAAAAATTAACGGAGAATTTTGTCCGTAAATCAAAACTCTTTGCTATCTTACCATGCAAACACCAAGGTATGGAGGACAAGCTGCGGCTACTGGCCGAAAAACTGGTTAACGACGGGCTCGAAGAGGCCCGCATCGAAAAAGAAAAGTTGTTGGCAGTCGCCAAAAGCCAAGCCGACAGCATTGTGGCCGAAGCCCGTGCCGAGGCGCAGGCTTTGCGGGCGCAAACACAAAAGGAAATGGAGCAACTGCGTACGGCAGTTCACAGCGAATTGGGCCAACTCACCCGTAGGGCGAAAGACAGTCTCAGTGCCGATTTAAGGAATATTTTCACGGTGGAGGTGCTGCAGAATCCCGTGCAGCAAACGCTCGACAAACATTGGCCGGCATTGCTGCAAGCGGTGGTGCAACAACTTTACCGCGATGCCCAGGGCCGGCTGCACATCAGCTTGCCTGCCGAAAAAGCCGCCACATTGGAAGCAGTATTTGCCAACGACTTGCAAGCGCTTGTACAAGCGGGCATCGATTGGCAAGGCGATCCACGCCTCCACTCGGGTTTCCGCATAGGCGTGGAAGGCGATCGCTATGTGGTTGATTTCACCGAAGCCGATTTTGAAAAAGTACTCGCTCCATTTTACGGCGCTGCCCTCAAAAAACTGCTGGCCAATGGCTGATCATCCTGCTTTGTATGGCCTCATGAGCAGCTTGCCGGCTTTGTCGCTCGAAGAGCCCGCGGAGGTGCAGCATCCTGTTTGGCAGTTGGCAATCGACTGGCTTCAGCCTGCTGAAATGACCTGGCTTGCGGCTTTATATGCCCCTGCTCAATGGAGCAACTTTTTGGGAAGCGTAATCAACCCGACTGCCTTGCCAGCACCTGAAGCTTGGAGGAACTACGCCCCCAATCTTCAACCAGCGGAAATACCCTATCGCCAGGCTCTGCGCGAGGAACGCGCTGTATGGCGCCATTGGCTGTTGAACCAACCCTTGCCCATGCTGCACCAGTGGCTATTGCTGCATGAACAACTCGAAAACCAACGATTTGAGCAAGTGATACAGCTACATCCCTGGGCACAATCGATGCGAAAGCAAACGCCATCGCTTGAAGCCACTGAGCATCCTTGGCCGGCAACCGACTGGTCGTTGTGGCAACATGCTACCGAACTGTATGAGCAAGAATACCGCACCGATCAGCTCTTGTGGCATTGGTTGAACGAGCAGGTTTTTTACCGTCCCTTTACGTTCGACGCGCTGCTTTCGTATGCCCTCCGCCAACAAATGCAACACCGTTGGTTTGTATTGGCACAGACCGAAACCACTTCCTTACTCGAAAACATCATCCATGAAAGCCTCGCTTGATACCCATAGCACTGGCCGGGTTACAGCCTTGCTAGCCAATTTGCTCACCATCCGGCCCGATGGTCCGGTACGCCAAAACGAAATATGCTACCTTCAAACCGGAGGAGTTGAACTCATGGCCGAGGTCATCAAGGTGCAAGGCGATGAGGTATTTGCTCAGGTGTTCGACAGCACCCGAGGTGCCGCACCTGGCGACGAAGTCCGCTTTACCGGGCGGTTGCTCGGCGTAAAACTGGGTCCGGGTATGCTTTCACGCAAATACGATGGCTTGCAGAATGATTTGGATGCCCTGGAAGGCTTGTTCCTCGAGCGCGGCATGGCCTCTGAACCACTTGATTTCAACCTGCCTTGGCCTGTGCGACCCCTTGCCCAACCGGGCGATGTGTTGGAAGCAGGTGCCTGGTTGGCCGAAACCACCGAAAATGGACTCCCGCACCGCATCATGTTGCCATTTGGATGGGAAGGGCGCTGGGAAGTTACTTACGTATGCCCGCCGGGCGATTATCCCATTACGCACACCATTGCCCGGGTGAAACAAGGCAGCGATGTCCGCGAAGTGAGCATGGTACAGGAATGGCCCTCGCGTTTGCCCATCAAAGCTTACCGCGAAAAATTGCGGCCCGAGCGACTGCTGGTTACCGGGGTACGCGCCATCGATACGCTCAATCCGATGCTCGAAGGAGGTACGGGCTTTATTCCCGGACCCTTTGGCTGCGGTAAAACCGTACTACAACAAGCCATTGCCCGCCAAGCCAATGCCGATGTGGTGATTGTGGCGGCTTGTGGCGAAAGGGCAAACGAGGTGGTAGAAATTTTCCATGAATTCCCCCGCTTAGACGACCCTACTACCGGCCGCAAACTCATGGAGCGAACCATCATCATTGCCAACACTTCAAACATGCCTGTAGCGGCACGTGAGGCCAGTGTGTACACCGCCATGACCTTGGCCGAATATTACCGCGCCATGGGTTTGCGGGTACTGCTGCTGGCCGATTCAACCTCGCGTTGGGCCCAAGCCTTGCGCGAAATGTCGAACCGATTGGAAGATTTGCCTGGTCCCGACGCTTTTCCCATGGACCTCACGGCCACCATTTCTGGCTTTTACGCCCGGGCCGGTACGGTGGTGCTGGGCAACGGCGAGCGTGGGGCGGTAACCTTCATCGGTACCGTATCGCCCGCCGGGGGCAATTTGCGCGAACCGGTGACCGAGGCTACCCGCAAGGCCGCCCGCTGCTTTTATGCGCTGGTGCAAAGGCGGGCCGACAGCAAACGTTATCCAGCCATCGACCCCATCGACAGCTATTCGAAATACCTCGATTACCCGGAGTTTGCGGGGTTTATGGAGCAGGAAGGACAACAACAGTGGGTGGCCAACGCCAACCGCATCCGACAGGTGTTGGTGAAAGGGCGCGAAGCTGCCGACCAAATCAACATTTTGGGTGATGACGGGGTGACCATCGACTTCCACTTGCTTTTTTGGCGCTCCGAATTGCTCGACTTTATCCTCCTGCAACAAGATGCCTTTGACGCGGTTGACCAGTTTTGTTCAGTGGCGCGACAATCTTATATGACCCAATTGTTGCTCGGCATCTGCGCCAAACCCTTTGTTTACGCGCACTTTCAGGAAGTGCGTCCGCATTTCAGCGGCATGATCAATGCCTGCAAGCAAATGAACTATGCTCCTTTTGAATCGCCTGCATTTCGAAAACACCTGGCCGAGCTCGAAAGCCTGGCGGGCCAATACTTGCCCCAAACCGTTTGAGTATGGAACACATTGCATTTAACCGCTATTTCACCGAAATCAGCCACATTACCAAGGCAACGGTAAGCCTAGAGGCCGAGGGTGTGAGCAATGAAGAATTGGCGCTGGTCGACGGCCGATTGGCGCAAGTAGTGCGTTTGAAAGGCAAAAAAGTGACCTTGCAGGTATTTGCCGGCACCGAGGGCATTGCCAATAACGCCCGCGTGGCTTTTTTGGGAAAAGCACCTGATTTGAAAGTAGGAGACGACTTACTTGGACGTTTTCTTACTGCTTATGGCGAACCGCTTGATGGTTTGCAGCCCTTGCAAGGCCGATCGGTAGAAATTGGTGGTCCTTCGGTGAACCCCGTTCGCCGAGCACAGCCCTACCAGCCCATTCTCACGGGCATTGCCGGCATTGATATGAACAATACGCTTTTGGGTGGACAAAAAATCCCCTTTTTCGCCGACCCTGACCAGCCATACAACGAGGTGATGGCTACCGTGGCCTTGCGTGCCGATGCCGATGTGATTGTGTTGGGCGGCATTGGTTTGTCGAACGACGACTATTTGTACTTCCGCCAGCGTTTTGAATCGGCCGGGGTATTGCACAAGCTGGTGGCTTTTGTAAACACCTTTGAAAACCCACCGGTAGAACGCTTGCTCGTGCCCGATATGGCGCTAACGGCAGCCGAGTATTTTGCCGTGGAGCACCACCGCAAGGTTTTGGTGCTGCTCACCGACATGACCTTGTTTGCCGATGCCCTCAGCATTGTGAGCAACCGCATGGACCAAATTCCATCGAAAGATGCCATGCCAGGCTCGTTGTACAGCGATTTGGCCCGTTTATATGAAAAAGCGGTTCAGCTGCCCACCGGGGGTTCGATCACCATTGTGGCGGTAACCACCCTCAACCAAGGCGACATCACCCACGCCATCCCCGACAATACGGGCTACATTACAGAGGGACAGTTGTTTTTGCGCAAAGACGCGGAAACAGGGCAGGTAATCATCGATCCTTTCAGGTCCTTGTCGCGCCTCAAGCAGTTGGTCATTGGCAAAAAAACGCGCGAAGACCATCCGCAGCTCATGAATGCCTGCATTCGCTTGTATGCCGATGCCAGCGATGCGCGGGTAAAGCAAGAAAACGGCTTCGACCTCACCGATTATGACCGTCGCGCCTTGGGTTTTGCAGAAGCCTACACACGCGAATTGCTTTCCATCCATGTGCAGCTGGGCATGGAAGCCATGTTAGACAAGGGCTGGGAGCTCTTGGGAAGGTGGTTCACCAGGGCCGAAACGGGCATGCGCGCCGAGCTAACCGAACGCTATTGGAAGCACGCATGAAACAAACGGCCTACAACAAAATTGCCCTGCAGCAGTTGCAAAAAGCGCTCAAGATGCGCTTGGCGGCTTTGCCTGTCATTCGCAGCAAGGAGAGTGCCTTGCGGATGGAGGTCAAGCAGCAGCAACAAGCCTTGATGGACATGCAGCAAGCCTACCAGCAGTCGTTGCAGGCGGCTGCGGGAGCCAAAGGATTTTGGTTGTTGTGGCAGCGAAACGCGTTGAAAGTAGAAACCTATAGCACCAGTGTGCGCAATTTTGCCGGTGTAAAATTGCCGCGTTTAGCGCATTTGCAGTTAAGTCCCCCCGACTGGCAAGCTGGCGACCCCGTTTGGGAGCTAACAGCCTATGGACTGCTCCGCGATTTGATAGAAAAACGACTGCTTTGGCAGCTCAAGGAGCAGGAAATCGCCTTGCTTGAAGCTGAGCGGAAGCGTACAACCCAAAAGCTGAACCTTTTCGAAAAAGTGCAGATTCCGGCTTTCGAAGACCAAATCAGAAAGATCAAGCGCTTTTTGGAAGATGAAGAAAACCTGGTGAAAGCCACCCAAAAGCTCATGAAGCAGAAAAGGGAGGAAGCTGCATGATTGTGCACATGCGCAAATACCGGGTGTTGGTGCACCAGAAAAATTATCCTGCCTTTTTGGAGGCGTTGGCAGGACTGGGCATAGCACATGTGGAAACCATCCGCCATGACACACCCACTGCCGCTGCCAACATGTTGCAACGCATGCATTTGTTGCGATCGGCTTTGAACCTGTTGGCAGCCTACAAAGAGGATGGTTCTATGGCTGTTGCCGGTACGGCCACCGATTTGGCCTTAGAGGCTGAACGATTGCAAGCCGCCATCGTGCTACACAGCCAGCAATTGGAGCAGCTCGAAAAACGTGCCAGTGGGTGGATGCATCGGGCCGGAGGCTTGCCTGTGAAACAAATCGAACAATTAGCAAGCAAGGGAGTGCATTTTTACCTGTTCAGTTGCAACAAACAGGCCTTTGATCCAGCTTGGAAAATGCAATATTTACTCGACATTGTTTGGGAAGAAGCCGAAGCCTTGGGCTTTGTGGTGGTGAGCGATACGGAGGTGCAACTCCCCCAAAAGGCTGGCGAACAATGGTCGGTGGCTGATTTGAGTGCTTGGACAGCCGATTGGAACCAGCACCAAAGACAACGCGAAGAAGCACAAAGCGGGATGCAAGCCCTTGCCCGTCACCGGCATTTGCTGGAGGAAGCGCTGGCTGCCGAAACCGATGCCTTGCAATGGGCGCATGTGGCCCACCATACCGATACACCGGCTGAAGGAGGGTTGCGTTTGCTGGGCATGTATGTGCCAGTTGACAAGGCAGCAGCACTCGAAGGGCTGTTGAACCAGCAAGAACTGCTTTGGGAAGGCGGCCGTCCGGGACCTGCTGATGAGGTGCCCATTCTGCTCAACAACAAGCGTTTCAGCCGACTTTTCCATCCCATTGGCGATTTGTTTGCGCTTCCGTCCTATCAGGAGATGGACTTAACGCCCTTTTTTGCGCCTTTTTTCACCCTTTTTTTTGGCATGTGCCTGGGTGATGTGGGCTACGGATTGGTGATGGTGGTCTCTTTGTGGTTTTTCCGCAAGCACCCCGCCTTGGCGGCACAAAAGGGTGTGGTGCGCTTGGGCGTGATCTTGGGAAGTGCAGCAGTGGGTTTTGGTTTGGTGACCGGAACGGTGTTTGGCGCCAGTTTGGCCGATTGGCCGGCATTGGCGCGGTTAAAAAAGGTTTTTTTGGATGTTAACGAGCTTTTTACCTTGTCGCTCCTCATAGGTATTGCGCAAATATTGTTTGCCATGGGACTGCGGGTATACAACCGCAGCCGGATGTATGGTTTTCAGTATGGTTTATCGACCCTTGGCTGGATGCTTGGGATTGTGTCGGGAGGAATGATGTACCTGATGCCTGCTTGGGCAATGCTGGGCAAACTAGGTATTTGGTGCGGTGTGGCGCTGATCTTGTTGTTTTCCGATCCTGACAAAAAGCTGCTGGGGCGCTTGGGGCTTGGCTTGTGGGAATTGTATGGCATCACGGGTTTGTTTGGTGATGTGCTGTCGTACGTACGCCTGTTTGCCTTGGGCTTGTCATCTGGCATTTTGGGATTGGTCATCAACAACGTCGCTTTTTCCTTGCTTGAGGGACCGCCCGTAATAAGTTGGCTGCTTTTTGCAGCGGTATTGTTGGTTGGCCACGCACTCAATTTGGCCATTGCCACCCTGAGTGCCTTTGTGCACCCGGTGCGACTCACCTTCGTGGAATTTTATAAAAACGCCGGCTTCTTGGGCGGCGGCAAACCCTATCAACCTTTCAGCAAATTAAAACAAACAAACAGCATATGACTACAGCAGTAATTTTAGCGTATTTGGGACTAGCCCTCATGCTGGCCCTATCGGGTGTGGGTAGCGCCATTGGGGTGTCTATTGGCGGCAAGGCTACCATTGGGGCACTCAAAAAGCGGCCCGAGGCATTTGGCAACTATATGTTGCTCAGTGCTTTGCCTGGTTCTCAGGGATTGTACGGTTTTGCCGGGTTTTTTATCATCAGCAATCAGTTGGGTGGCATGACCGAGCTCGACATTTTCCAGGGGGCCAGCATTTTGGCGGCAGGTATTTCGTTGGGGGTAGTCGCCTTTTTTTCGGCGGTGCAGCAAGGGCAGGTTACGGCACATGGCATTGAAGGAATCGCTTCGGGCTACGATGTTTTTGGCAAGACCATGGTGTTGGCGGTATTCCCCGAGTTATATGCCATTGTGGCTTTTGCGGCGACCTTCCTCATCTCGGCGGCCATATAAATCAAAAGCGCGAAACACTTGGTTTCACGCTTCAGCTTCAATCTAATTTGCGCTTGCGTTGCCGCTTGGCCACGTATTGCTGTACTTCGGCTTTGCTGGCATACCATTCTTTGCCTTGTTTGAAGGCAGCCAGTTTGCCTTGGCGAGCTAACAGGCCAAGGTATTCAGCGCCATAGGGCACCGAAGGTTCTTCTACGAGTAAGCCGAGGGGTAAGTAGTCGTCGTATCGATCTTCCAGTGCCCCGAGGTACAGATCAAGGGAACGTTCGGCGGCGAGGGCCATCATCCGCAAGAAGGGAGCATAATTGCCTTCGTTGGCCTCGTTTAAACAACGGTAGTAGCGCTTGCGGTCTTGGTTAAGCACAAAAGCAGGCGGATATCCTGCCTTCATAAGCAGAAGTGCGTGCGCCAACCGGGCAGTACGACCATTGCCATCAAAATAGGGGTGAACCCAAACAAAGCGATGGTGGAATACGCTCGCCTTCACCACTGGGTGCACATCTTTAGGTAAAGCTTCTAACCACTTGAAAAGCTCTTCCATGTAGTCGGGTACCCGCAGGGCATTCGGCGGAGTAAAGTTGGCCCCCATAATGCGCACACCCATGTTGCGGTACCTGCCGGCAATGTCTCTTTCGATGCGTTGTAGAAGCATGCTGTGGATTTCGTGTAGCATACGTTCTGTAAGCGCTGCTTGCCTGTTGGCGGCATCTTCTACAAAGTGAAGGGCATCGTGGTGGTTCAGTACCTCAAAGTGTTCGCGCAGGCTTTTGCCCTTTACCGTCATGCCATCGTGCAACACCACGCGGGTTTCACTGAGGGTTAGCGAATTGCCTTCGATGGCGGTGCTGTTGTGGGTGAACTCAAGGTGCAAGCTGTCTCGAATTTTACGAAGCGCATAGGCAGGAAGCGGCCTGTGCGCATCTAGCTGCGCTTTTTTTTCGTCGATCCGTTGCAGGATGGGCAACAATTCGTCGGCTTGTAGGTAGGCGAGCTTCCAGTCCATTTTCTTAACATCGAAAAACAAAAATACGAACCTTTCCGATATTAACTCAAGCCCCTATCCCATAACTTTTCCACTATCGTTTTCTAAAACTCCAACGCACAGTAAATGTGGCCACACACTCACCTTGTGCATTAAAGCCCCTACTCACAGCATCAAAAGTGCGGCCGTCGGGAGCATCTACAGCCTCGCGAATGGCGGCTTCGAGCAAAGTAACCTCTTCAAACTTGAAGGTGATTACACCAATGGCCTTTTTGTGATATACAGAGGTCATTTCGGTTACCAGCATAGAGCTGTTCACCTTACTGCGTCGCAAGTAGAGCAAGGCAGGCAGCCCCGAACACATTTCGGCAGCCATGGCCAAAGCAGCAAAATAGATCGACCGAAAGGGGTTTTGGGTCAGGTAGCTGTACTTAAGTCGTACGTGGCAGGCTTGGCCATCAACCCGCTGCAAACGCAAGCCAGCTATAAAGGCCAAAGGCAAAATCCGCAACAACATGATTCGAAAAGTGATGGGAGAGAGCTTCATGATGCAATATACGTGAATGTAAAAGGGGAATTTCGCAACAAGGTTGAGTATGGACACAAAAAAACCGGGCTGAAAAGCCCGGTTTAAATGCGGATTGAAGCTTACATCGATGTTTCGTCAGAGGAAGAATTTCCCTCGATTGCTGGAGCCGGATTTACAGGTTTCTTTTCGGGTTTTGCGTCACTTACAGGTGCCTCTTTGGCTGGAGCAGGTGCCGACTCAGTGCTTGGAGCGGCATCTTCAGTTGTTTCCATTTCCTCAGCAGGCGCTTCAGCAGGCATTTCTTCTGTAGTAGTTTCTTCGGTTGTGGCTTCAGCAGCCTCTTCTTCACCGCCACAGCTGGTCAACATGCTTGCGGTAATGAATAAAGCTACAAAAAGCGCAAAAGATGTTTTGAAAAAGGTCTTTTTCATAGTCATTGGTTTAAGGTGTTGTCAAATATAAGATTTTTCGTAGCAACGAAATGGCCTAATCGGTTAATTGCAAAGATTCGTCTCCCGGGCGGAAGGGAACATATAAAAAAAGCAAACGCATCATTTCGGTGGCATCGTCCATGCTGCCAGTTTCAATGAGCATGGGTTGTGGAGGGGAGTTCGGATTGGCCGCGTTGGCCTCGGTGTTGTCATACACGCCCTCGGCATGAATCACGCTGCCAGATGGAATGATAACAGGCGTTTCGAAACGATAAAATTCCTGCCAATTGAAGTCCCACCGCGGAATGTGCACCAACGGAATGGTATCGCCCCGGGGAGTGAGTGCATAAGCCAAAAAACTTTTGCCCAGCTGGTGCATGTGCGGATTAATGTGCAGCAGCGACATGTCGCCATTGGTTTTGATGTTGATGTAGTAGCTTTTGACCACGCCTGCTTCAATGGTATCTCCGGCTATTTTAGGCCTAAAAGCGGCCAATTCGATGCGCCTTTCCAGGGGCTTTTCAGCCAACCACAAACGGATGGCCGACTGATCGGTGCGGGGTATGGGGGTGGGCGAATAGTGCAAAGAACGGATGAGCAACACCCCTTTGCGCGGAAGGGCGAAACCAATGCCTGGAGGATATTGCTGTACGCTGGTGCCTGGCAAATACCCACTGTGAAACACCGGAAAGGGAGGGTTGCCTAAACTATCGTATAAACCAAAAAAACGAAAGTCACGGTTGTCGTCTACGCGGTTGGCTGAATCGGTTTGGTACGCGTAAAAAGTGGGTCCCGAAAAAACATTTACATCAGGCCCCACGCCGAAAAACTGATAACTGGCGTGGTGCACCAAACTTTTGTTTCCGGGCACATATTCGATGGCTTTTACGTATGCGTCACCAGGCAATTCGTAAGGAATTTTGTAGCAAATGTAGTGGTGCTGACCCGTGCCCGGAACCGTGTAAGGCTCGGCCATTTGTAAGACCACATCAGGCTCACCCAACCCATGGTTTGATCTGTAGTTGGGAATTTTAGGTTCATGTTTCCTTTTGCCACGCGGTGCGCCCGCCGCCACCCAGTTTAAAATGAGCTGCTTTTCGCTCGGTGTAAGCGCTTTTTGACCGGCAAAGGTGCGGTAATGCGGATCAGCCGCCCAAGGAGGCATATAACCCGATGCCACCACTTCGGCAATGAATGTTTTGCGTTTGGCATATTGCTCGTAGCGCAACAATTCAAAAGGAGCACCTCCCCCTTCACGGTGACAGCTGCCGCATTTCTGCAACAAAATGCTCCCCACCATGCCATTGTACACGGGCTTGGGCGGTTTGGCGGCGCCCACCATGAGGGGCACAGCCAAGAGGGTAATGAGCAGGCGCCTCATTGGGGCATTTCAATCAAACAGCCAATGGCAGTGGTTTCGATGGGCCAAAAGGGCTCGGTCATTAACCATTTCTCAAGCGCTTCGTTGAGGTATTCTGCGCTGGCAATGGCTTTTAGTTTGCCCAATGCTTCTACCCGGTCGTCGATGGCACCTCGGTATTTGATGCCCCCCCATGGATCGAGTAAAAAAACCTCGGGCGTTACACGCGGTTTGAGCACCTTGCAGAGGGCATATTCGCTATCCAAAAGGATGGGAAACTCCAATTGATAAGTGGTTCGAAAACGCTCTATGGCCTCCGGCGATAGGTCCTTGCCTGGAACCACCCCGTAAAAACCTATTTGGTCTTCTTTGTAACGGCTGTGCAGTTCGCGTAAAGCCAAGGTGTAGGTTTCGCTTAAAGGGCATTCGGGCGACAAAAACACCACCACGGCACCTGCATGCATATGAATGTTACCTAGCTTGAAGCTTCCACCCACCGATTTTTTAAGTCGAATACGCTGCAAGGAAGGGTTTTCTTGCCATTCTAAAGTGGCTTGGGCAACAGCAGAGAGACTCAAACAGGCCAGAAATAGCCCAAATAGGTGTTTTTTCATCAGTACAATCCTCCAATTTTACGTTCATTGATGGCCATGTTGTGGTTCATGGCTGGCAAGCGCATGGGCCTTTGGGTTAAGCCACTTGTATCGGTGAGGCTCCGCATAAAGGCCACCAAGGCCTTTTTCTCCGCAGCAGAAAGACTCAGGGAATCAAAGGGCAAGGTTTGGTTCGGCACCTCCAGTCCCAAACCGGCACCTCCCCCCTGGTGATAAAATTCCACCACTTCTTCCAAGGTTTGGTATACCCCGTTGTGCATGTAAGGGGCTGTCAGTGCTGTATTGCGCACCGTTACCGTTTTGAAAGCGTTGTAGTAAATCGGATGTTGCTCTTTGGGCAAGCCAGCACCTCGGCCTTTGTCGGGGTCGAGGGTGTATGGTGCTTGAGCTTGTGCCGGCACCCCCAGCACTTCCGATTCCTGCTCTTGATACAAGGGAGGCACAATGCCGCCAAAACTGGGAGCGAAATGGCAAGTGCCACACAAAGCCTTGCCCATGAATAAGTTGAAGCCTTGCTTTACTTCGGGGGCAATGTGGGCAGTTTCGCCGCGCACATAGCGGTCGAACGGACTATTAAACCCACGCAAACTGGCCACATAGGCAGCCAACGCCGTGTTAATGGTGTATTGGTTGATGGCGTTGTTGCCAAAAGAAGGAAAAACGCTGTTAAAAAGGGCGCGGTATTCGTCGCTCTGGCTGAGACGTTCCATCACCTCCATCACGCTGGTATTGAACTCTTGTTCGCTCACCACCACATGTGCGAATTGGTTTTCGAGCATTTGGACACGCATGTCCCAAAAGAAACGGGGACTGTACACGCTATTCAACAGGGTGGGGGCATTGCGTTGCACCGTGCCATTGAAGCCTGTGGCCAAGCTTTTGAGCAAACCATCGGTAAATCCTTTTTCGGGTTGGTGGCAACTCGCACAAGCGCGCTCATTGGTCGACGACAACACCGGGTCAAAAAACAGCAGCCTGCCTAGCGATACGATAGCTTCGTTAGCCACTTCGGGCACCATTTGGGTGTAGTAGTATGGGTTGAGAATGTCGTTAGCAAATAGATTATTGGCCTTGAAGTTAAAGGCTGTTTTTACCGGTTGTAAGTCGGTGGCATGGGGCAAGCCCAACCCTTTTTGCAAATCAAGCAAGCCTGCAAAAAGGGGATTTACCAATTGGCGGAGGTAAAACAAGCGGTCGATTTGATCGAAATCGTGTTCGGCCGATAGTTTTGTTGACCCTTGTGCGAAGAGCTTTTTGAGCTGCTGGGCTTTTTGGCCGTTTTGTCCGGATAGCCCTTTACTGAACACCAAAAAGCCATTTTCCATGCCTTTCCATGCAGCCTGTAACTCTCTTAATTGTGCTCCCGAAGCGGGCACGTCAAAGCCTACTAAGTCAAGCGTGGCAAAACGCACCAAGCCGTGACGGAGCGCCTCTACCACCATGTAATCGTGCCACTTGCGCTGCGGATTGAACTTGCCAAACTCCTTTACCGACAGTTGCAGCTCGTGACTCAGTTGACGTGCTTCTTCGAGTACCTCGGCAGTGTAAACTTCTTCGAACAGCTGTTCTTCCAAGGGTTGAAATCCCTTGGGCGAAAGGGCATTTACCTGTGAAAAATTGCGCTCCAATTTGGGCAGTGGCGCTCCGTTGATGTAATCAGCTTGGTATTCGGGGTCGATGTAAGTTGCTATCCAGGCAACTTCTTTGTAGGTCAAGCGTGCAACCAGGTGCAAGGACTGAACCTGTGCCCTGTTAGGGCTGGGCTGCTGCAATGCCAGTTGCAAGGCGTGCGTTTGGGAAACCAGCGTGTCCCAACGCTGCAGGTAATGTGCGTAAATGTCACTGGCCCTTCGATGCAATCCATCTTCAGCCTGCATAGACACCAAGCCCAACACCAAAGCCGTGGTTATGAGCAACAAAAGAATGGGGTTTTTATTCATACAAGCGATGCTTTAAAAAAGAGAACCCCGCCACGAGGGCGGGGCTCTTGCCCGGGAGGGCCAAGGAAATTATTGGATGATGAGTTTTTGGGTCAAACCAGCACGGTTGGTTACGAAGTAAGTACCGGCAGGAATGCCATAGATATCAACGATGTTGGTGTTCTTGGCCTCTTTTACCAAACGACCGTTGAGGTCACGGATGGTTACGTCGGTTTCTTCGTTGAAGTGCAATTCACGTGAAGCAGGGTTTGGCCAAATCTGGAAACCATTGCCTTCAAACTTAGGCTGTTCGAACAAAGAAGCTACCACATTGCTCCAGCCACTCAAGGCAAAAGTCAACGAGTTGTTGTAAGGGAAGGGATTGCTGGTGCTAGGGTGCTGGTTGTTGATCAAAATCACGTCAGCTTCTTCGATGTAGCACATACCAGTGATTTCAGCGCCCAAGGCAGTTACGGCAATACGCTTCAACTTGTTTACAGTAGGATTTGGATCATCCATGTCGTACAAGAAGGCTTCGGTGTTTACGCCAGGAGCACCAGCAGGCATGCGGCCGAAAGAAGTACCGTTCAAGTCTTCTTCAATTACCATGTAGGTCTTTCCCGCAATCTTCATGAAGCCCAAACCATCGGGGTTAGAGAGGTGCTTGTCGGGGTAAGCAGCAGGCTCACCTACAGTCAAGAAAGGACCGCCTTCGAGGAAAATGTCCATTTTGCTGGTAGCTGGATCGAATACCATCACACGGCCATAGTAGTCGCGGAAGTTACCGGCAAGGAAAAAACGAACAATAGAGTCGTTGTTTTGAGCAGCCAATTCAGGGTGACGGATGCGAATGGCTTTTACCCAGTGGCTGTCAACGGTAGCACCAGCGTTGGCTACGGTGCGGAAAGAAGTACCCAAGTTATCGCGACCAGTTTCGGTGAAATACACCTTGCCATTGTTTTCGGCTACCCATTCTACGCGGTTGAACATGGCAGCACCACGTGCGAAAGCCAATACCGACATGCGGTTGAGTGAGTCGATGTTGTTGTTCGGAATCTGTACCCAGCTGCCATCGGCTTTCCAAGCGAAAAGGTTACCAGTGGTAAAGTCGCCAGCGGTGTTGGCTACAAACTTGATCCAAGGAGCAGGTGATTCGTCGATGCCGAGGTAAACGGTTTTGTTGTCGCTCATTACTACGCCGCCTTCAAAACCACCACGGCCCCAGTTGTACTGCTTGCGAATGGCTTTGGCAGTCTTGGGGTCGATTTCGGTCATGTAGTTGAGGTTCTGGAAACGCTTCAAAGTAGAACCATTGAAACCAGGGAATCCAGCAGGCGAAGTAGTACCGATGGTGAAATCAGAAGTATCGGTAAAACCATTGCCACCAGCAAAAATGCCAGCGTTTGAGGTTTGGAACCACTCTTCAGCAGTCCAAATACGACCATCGGCGCTCTGAATACCACCGCAGTTCATACCGGTAGCACCGGTAGGATTAAAGTCAACGTTGAAAAACTTACCTGTACGACCGTCGGGCAAGGTTTGGTTTACCACCACCAGGCTGTCGCCGCTTTTGCGTACTTTGAAAGAGGTCATGCCACCGCCATCACCAATTTTGGGGTTGGCTTGAATCATTTCGTGGTTCACGGTCACCCAGCCCAGGTCTTGGGTACCTGCGGTATTGTCTTTGGTAAAGCCGATGAAGTCGTGCCATTGTTTAGCGAGGGCTTTGCCATCGGGTTGGCCTTGCGCATTTACGGTGGCCACAGAGTCGTGTCCGCCGATGAACAGCACTTGGTATTTCAGAATAGGCGACTGAGGTACCACCACGGTGGTGTTACCAACAGAAGAAGGAGCTTGAGGCACGTTTTGTGCCCTTTGAGCGGTAGCTGCAAATGTGGCAGCAACCAAACCCAGTGCGAGTAAAGATTTTTTCATAGCAGGTTGAAAAATTGTTGCCACAAAGGTGATAGAGGTGTATTGCGCTACTTTTACGGCCATTTTATCGATTCATGGCCATCGTGTAAAAAGCTAGTAAAGGGCATGTTGCCCCATCATTTTGTCATTGAATATTTTGTTAAGTAATCAGCCGTATTGTTTTAAGACAATATTATGCCGATGTGAATAGCGCTGGAATGGGCTAGTTCTAACCACTTTAAGTATTGGTGATAAGCGCATGGGTGAAGCCCGTATAAATGAGCGTAACTTTGCCCCATGCAATTGTATTTTCAACAGCTGGGCGCCGGTGAGCCACTGGTGGTACTGCACGGCATTTTTGGCTCGGGCGATAATTGGCTTACACTGGGCCGTCGGTTTGCCGAACAGTACAGCGTTTATTTGATCGACCAACGCAACCACGGGCAAAGTGCTTGGAGCGACGATTTCAGTTACAGCTTGCTGGCCGACGACCTCAAAGAATTTCTGGATGCCCAAGGGCTCGACCAGGTGCACCTCTTGGGGCATTCCATGGGCGGCAAAGTGGCCATGTTGTTCGCACAACGCTATCCCGAAAGGTTGAAAAAGCTGATTGTGGTCGATATTGCACCCAAATCGTACCACCTGCATGAGCACAAACACATCCTCGAAACGCTGCAGGCCTTTGACTTAGACCGCTATGCTACCCGCACCGAAATAGACCAAGCACTGGCCGTTGATTTGCCCGACTATGGCACACGCCAATTCATCCTCAAAAACATCTACCGCAACGAACAAAAAGCCTTTGCGTGGCGACTAAACGTAAAGGGCTTGTACCGCAACCTGCACGAAGTAGGTAAAGGACTCGATGCAGCCGTGCCTTATGACGGCGAAACCTTGTTCATCAACGGAGGCAAATCACGCTACATCCAAACCGAAGACCACGTAAAAATCAGGCAGCTGTTCCGCCGAGTGGAGCTGTTTACCATTCCCAACGCCGGCCATTGGGTGCATGCCGAAGCGCCCGATGCCTTATACATCGAAGTGATGCACTTTTTAAACCGCCCTTGATGTCGCGCAAAAAGAAAAACAAAGAACCCGAGCTGCTGCAGGCAGTTACTGTAAGCGATATGGCTGCCGATGGATTGGCCTTGGCACGCGAAAACGACAAAGTGTATTTCCTCGAAGGTGCTGTGCCCGGCGATGTGGTTGATGCCAAGGTGTACCGCGACAAAAAGCGCTATGCCATGGCCCAGGTTACCCGCCTGGTACAGCCATCGCCCGACCGACAAGCAGCAGCTTGCCAGCATTTTGAACATTGTGGTGGCTGCAAATGGCAGAACCTGTCATATGACAAGCAGCTTTTTTACAAAGGCAAGCAAGTTTACGATGCCCTTACCCGTTTGGGAAAAATAGATCTGACTGAAAAAGTGCCTGTTTTGGGCGCAGTAGAAGCCTTTCACTTCCGAAACAAACTCGAATTCACCTTTTCGCCCAACCGCTGGTTTACGCCCGAGGAATTGGCCGACGAAAGTTTGGTGAAGCCGCAAGCCGGCGTGGGCTTCCACCTGCCGGGCCGTTTCGACAAAGTGCTGCATGTAAACGAGTGCTTGCTCATGGACGACCGCATGAACCTGATCCGCAATCATGTGCATCAACTGGCAGAAGCAAAGGGCCTAACCCGTTACAACATCCGCGAGCACCATGGTTTTTTGCGCACCCTCACCATCCGCCACACTACCCGCGACCAATGGATGGTGCTGCTGATGGTGGGCGAAGACCAGCCGGAGAACCTGGCGCTGGTTTTAGATAGCTTGGCCACCGCCTTTCCATGGATCACCAGCTTGCTGTACGTAGTCAACACCAAAAAGAACGATACCCTGTTTGACCAAGAGGTGCGTGTTTGGAGGGGTGCAGATGTCATTGAAGAACAACTCGAAGGATTGGTTTTCGAAATTTCGGCCAAATCGTTTTTCCAAACCAATAGCCGCCAAGCCTTGCGCTTGTACGAAATTACCCGCGACTATGCCGGCTTAACAGGCGAGGAAGTAGTTTACGATTTGTACACCGGCACGGGCAGCATCGCCCAATTTGTGGCTGCCGCAGCCAAAAAAGTGATTGGTGTTGAATACGTGGAAGCAGCCGTGGAAGATGCGCGCAAAAATGCAGCTCGAAACAACATCGCCAATTGCAGCTTTTTTGCAGGCGATATGAAAGACCTGTTGAACGACGATTTTGTGGCCGAGCATGGTCGTCCCGACGTGGTGATTACCGACCCGCCTCGCGCCGGTATGCACCCCGATGTGGTGGAAATGTTGTGCCGTTTGGGGGCACCCCGCATTGTTTACGTAAGTTGCAATGTGGCCACCCAAGCCCGCGATTTGGATTTGATGCGCAACCATTATCGTTTGGTGAAATACCAGCCGGTTGATATGTTTCCGCAAACAGCACACGTTGAAAATGTAGCACTACTCGAAAAAATATGAGCATCGAAAATTCAGCTGAATCGGTAAACAACCCCTTGTTAGAGTCGTTGCAAAACGATTTGCGGTACTATGCCGACTATTTACAGGGAATGGCCCGCGAAATCATAGACAGCGGTACCAGCAAATACCCGGTTTTTGTGGCACATCAGGAGCATGTGGGTCCCGACTTGGGCAAAGTGGTCTTGCAGCACGAACAACTGGAGACCAAATGGAGCATCCATGTTTCCATCATGGAGGAATTTGTGAAGAGGGGAATTGTGAAGATGGAGCAGTTTCCCGAATTCAAAAAAAGCTGGAAAGACCCAGAGCAATTCATGTGTGTATTTGTGTGGGCTGGAGCGGCCAGTTCTTTTGTGTATTTGCCCTATGAGCCGGTTCAAGCCGATGATTCAGGGGAGGAAGACGAATAATCAGAGGTTTTTGTCTATAAACTCGCTGGTTGACAAACAAACGCGCTTCTACATTGTCTTAGCATGGTGGAAGATGTGAAGATGTTGACAGAAATATCACCTGTTTGTGAAGTAGTGCAGCGTTACCCTTTGTTGGCAGGTTACCTGCAACGATGGGGAATGAGCGCCGAACAGCTGTCTGACTGTTTGCCTTTGGGCGAGGTGTTGGAGCGCATAGGATTGCCCATGTCTACCCTTTTACAGCATCTGGCCTTGCATCAAACGGGCAGCACCTACGATGAAGCCATTTTTGCGGGTTTGTCGGCTGCCGATATGATTGCTGTATTGCGACGTGAGCACCACGATTTTTTGGTAAAGCGGCTCCCGCGTTTTTCGTTGGTATTAAAAGAGCTGAGTGAGCGCAAGGGAAAAGGGCAGCCTGCGTTATACGATTTGCGAGATGCTTTTGAACGATTTAGGGCCGACATCAGCGAGCATATTTTACAAGAGCAAGACAGCTTGTACACCTATGTAGAACAATTACAGTCGTTTTTGTGGGGAGAGTTGTCTACTGCTGAAGTGCGCAGGCTTTTGCAACAACCTTCGCCTTGCCACCATGCCTTGCGCGGCGATGAAGACGAGGCCTTTTTTGACCAAGCCCGCGCCATTACACACCATTACGAGCTTCCCGCCGATGCCGGCATCATGCAACGGAGCATATACAAGGAGTTGCAACAGTTCGAAAGCGATTTGTTGCGCCACGAGGCTGTTGAATTGGATTTGTTGCTGGGCCGTGTGGTACAGCTCGAAGACGAAGTACATCACCGCTTGGCCACTGCTTAAACATATCGGCGCTCTACATCTTTATCGCTTGGCACAGCAAGCCCAAAATTGCTCGCTTTTTTACGGTATTTTTGCGGCTTTAATTGGGGATTCGCATGGAATTAAACGCTAAAATCTACATTGCTGGCCACAACGGCATGGTGGGCTCCGCCATACACCGCGCCTTGATGAAGCGGGGTTACAACAACTTTGTGCTCCGCAGCAGCAAAGAACTCGATTTGCGCAACCAACAAGCCGTGGCCGATTTTTTTGCGGCCGAGAAGCCTGAGTACGTGTTTTTGGCAGCGGCTAAAGTAGGCGGCATCCATGCGAACAACGTGTACCGTGCCGAGTTTTTGCACGACAACCTGATGATCCAAAACAATGTCATCCACCAGAGTTATGTACACGGGGTGAAAAAGCTGTTGTTCCTAGGTTCCAGCTGCATCTATCCCAAATTGGCACCACAGCCGTTGGTGGAAGAAAGCCTGCTCACTGGTCTGCTAGAGCCCACCAACGAGCCTTACGCCATTGCCAAAATTGCAGGCATCAAAATGTGTGATGCCTACCGCTCGCAATACGGCTGCAATTTTACCAGCATCATGCCCACAAATTTGTACGGGCCTAACGACAATTACGACCTGCAAAACAGCCACGTATTGCCAGCCCTCATCCGCAAATTCCACGAGGCCAAAGCGAATGGTGCCGAAGAAGTAGAAATTTGGGGTACCGGCAAGCCGCTTCGCGAGTTTCTGTATGTAGACGATATGGCCGAAGCTTGTTTGGTAGTGATGGATAAATACAACGACTTTGGTTTTCTCAATGCCGGTTACGGCAGCGATGTTACCATAGCTGAGTTGGCCCATACAGTGGCGGGGGTGATTGGTTTCAGCGGCCGTTTGCGCTTCAATACCGACAAACCCGATGGTACACCCCGCAAACTCATGGACTCATCGAAGCTGATGGCACTGGGTTTCCAGCCTAAAATCGATCTCAAACAAGGCATTGCCCTGGCTTATGCCGATTTTAAAGCACGATACCTAAACGCTTGACCATGAATGTATTGCTCCTCGGTAGCGGCGGCCGCGAACACGCCTTTGTTTGGAAACTCCGCCAAAGCACACTTTGCGACAAGTTGTTTGTAGCTCCAGGTAATGCCGGAACTGCTTTGCTGGCCGAAAATGTAGCCCTGAACCCTAACGATGCTGCAGCCATTGCTTCGTTTGTGAAGGCCAATGCAATCAAATTGGTAATTTCTGGTCCCGAAGAGCCACTGGTGCGTGGCGTAGCCGACCAGCTTAAAGCTGATCCGGAGCTCCAAGATTTGCTGTTTTTCGGTCCGGGTGCCCAAGGCGCCCAACTCGAAGGCAGCAAAGATTTCAGCAAGCGCTTCATGGCACGGCACAACATTCCCACGGCGGCCTACCAAACCTTTACACGCGAAAACCTGGATGAAGGCTTGGCATACCTCAACGCCCATGCCTTGCCTATTGTGCTCAAAGCCGATGGTTTGGCAGCTGGTAAAGGTGTGGTGATTTGTACCGACCGCGAGGAGGCCAAAACCGAATTCCGCGCCATGATTGAGGAGCTGAAATTTGGCGAAGCCAGCGCTAAAGTGGTGGTCGAGCAGTTTTTGGCGGGCATCGAATTGTCGGTTTTTGCCATTACCGACGGCAAAGATTACTTGCTTTTACCCGAGGCCAAAGATTACAAGCGCATTGGCGAAGGCGACACCGGTTTGAACACCGGAGGCATGGGCGCCATCTCGCCTGTACCCTTTGCCGATGCAGCTTTTATGCAAAAAGTGGAAGAGCGCATTGTTCAACCAACCATTGCGGGATTGGCGGCAGAGGGTATTCCTTATACAGGTGTGGTGTTTTTCGGGTTGATTCGCGTAGGCGACAATCCATTTGTAATTGAATACAATGCCCGCATGGGCGACCCTGAAACCGAGGTGGTTTTCCCCCGGTTGAAAAGCGATTTGCTCGAGCACATGGTAGCGGCCTGCGAAGGTCGGTTGGCCAGTCAAAAGGTCGAAACCGATACCAGAGCGGCATGTACCGTCATGCTGGTATCGGGTGGCTACCCGGGCGATTATGCCAAAGGAAAAGCCATTTCGGGTATTGAAACGGTAACTGAAAGTTTGGTATTCCATGCTGGAACAAAGTCGGACGGTGATACGGTGCTCACCAACGGTGGTCGGGTAATTGCCCTAACTTCGTATGGAACAACCCATGCAGAAGCATTAACCAAGAGCTACCAATCGGCCAAACAGCTTGCTTTCGAAGGGATGTATTACCGACGTGATATTGGGTTCGATATCTGAAGCGGTCAACGGCTATTTCTAAAGGCTTCCCAGAGGTAACGAAGATCCATCAAGGCAGTATAATCTTTTACATAGGCTTTGCGCATGCGCATTTGTAGCGGTGGCTGTTGCAGGTGACCACCAATGTGCAAAGCTGCAGGTTTGAGGGCAGGCAATTGCTGGTGGGCAGGATAGCCGATGAGGGTGTGTTTGCCTGTAAGGATCTTCCATAAATGCACCGGATTACGCAGTTCTGCCGGGTACAACCAAAAGAAAACTGGCCAAAAAAGCAGCATTTTTGCGCTCACGAGCAGGTCGATGAGGCGTTTGTTGCGCTTGTTGGCTGCTAAGCTGATGCGCAGGTTAAAATCGGGGGTATAGGTGTCGCCCGGGTAATCGACCGACGAACTGCCAATAATAAAATCGGAGCCAGCAGGTACGATTTTGAGATCGCCAACTTGTTTGCCCAAGAGCTCGAAATAATGAATGATTTGTTTGTTGGTAAGGTCGCTGCCGCAGAAAATAATTTCATCTGCTTGTAGTGCCCGTGCGATGAGGTGCAGCTCGTGCTGGCGACCGGTGAAAAACTCGTTGTGCTCATCACCAGGCACATCCGACACAAAACCAACGAATTGGTGCGAAACACCGGCACGCTGCAAAAGGGCGTGAACACGATTGGTTTCGTTGGCCGAGCCCACCACCAGTACCCGTTTCTGAGGCGGGGTGCTCAAGCCTGTACGACCATACAAGGCCATGTGCAGCAACGCCCTGGCCGATACAGTAAGAAAAATACTCCAAACGGCCCCAACCACAATCAAGCCGCGCGAATAGCGGTGATCGGCAGGGAAAAAGCCGTAGGCAGCAGCAACGGCTATGGTGCCAACCAATAAACCGCGAACCAAGCGTGCCGCCCGGTAAGGCTTGTCGTAAGCTCCACTGAAATAGGCCCCCAAAATCCACAGCAACACATAAATGGGCACGATTAGCTGCAAGTAGATGGGGGGATAGATGATGCCCTCGTCAATTTTGACGTTCTGTTCCCAAAACTGCGTAAGCAATACCATGCCGCCGTAAATCAAACCAGCGTCGAGTAGTGGGTGAAAAGCGAGCTTGGACCAGCGGCGCAGTAAGGCAATGATGGCCCTGAATACGATGCCTCCTTGAATGAGGGCATTGAACAAGCGGGCGCTTCCCGGGCTAAAATACTGCTTGGCGAAAATGGCCATCGCTTGGTAAAACACCTTGACGTACTTAATCGAGTCTTTTTTGGTGCTTTCGCCTTTGTAATGGATGATGCTGCTTTGGGCAAAATACCAATTGTCGTAGCCAGCCAAACGAATGCGGTAGCTCAGGTCGATGTCTTCGCCATACATGAAGTATTTCTCGTCGAGTAAGCCAATTTGGTCGAGCACCGATCGCCGCATGCACATGAAGGCACCGGCGAGGATGTCGACAGGATGGTTTTGGTCGTCGCTGAGGTAACTCAGGTGGTACTGACCGAAGCGCCGGCTGTTTTTGAAGAGGGTCGACAAGCCGAACATTTTGTAGAAGGCAACCGCGGGTGTTGGCAATCCGCGTTTTGACTCTTTGAGGAAGTTCCCAGCGCCATCGAGCATGCGGATGCCTAATCCACCAGCATGGGGGTGCTGATCCATGAAGGCCACCACCTTTTGGAAGGTGTCTTCGGCAACCACAGTATCGGGGTTGAGCAAGAGTACATAATCGCCCGAGCTTTGTACGATGGCTTGGTTGTTGGCCCGCGAAAAACCGGTGTTTTCGGTATTGGCAATGAGGTTAACTTGCGGAAAACGGGCTCTAACCATCTCTACCGAGCCGTCGGTTGAATGGTTGTCAACCACCCACAAATCAGCATCCAGGCCTTCACATGCCTTTAATGCGGCCAACAAAGCTTGTTCAAGAAAATACTTGACATTGTAGTTGACGATGATGACCGATAAGCGCATGCTCAAAACAAAGAATTTCCAAACGACAAGGCGCTGATATATACCTGTTGGCTTGGTTCAATCACGCTGGTTGAATACCTGATAAAGTAGCCGCGTCCGCCCAAGCGAAAACGCAAAGTGGCAGCCGCACTTAGCCCAAATTGGTTAAAGCGATTGAGCAAATTGAATTCAGGACCCACGCCCAACGAAATGCCAACCGCTTGTTCGTTGAACAAGGTGCTGCCCCTGCCGAGGGTGCCCTCGAGCATGATGGGCGTGTTGAGCATGAAAAAAGTACCAAAAAATGGATCGACCTGAAAGCCAAGACTCGGATGTGCGCTCACCGACAAAGCACGCTTGTCATCCACTTCGCGCAAGTTGTAACGGCCAATGTATTGGATGCCAGGCAAAGCGATTTGTCCGGTTGGATCGGAGAAAAAATTGAAACTGGCTCCAAGTTCTTGCAGGTAGCGATCGGCAAATACGGGCCCCGATTTATTGCTTTTTTTACGGCTTTTTTCCGATTTGCTTTGGTTCAGGTATTGGTCATAGGCGTCGGTTTGGGCTTGAGTCAGCCCCGCCGAAAGCAAAATCAAACAAATCAGAAAGTAGCGTAACATGTTGCCGAAAACGCTCAAAAATAGCGAAAATTACGGGCGAGTGCACAGAATTGGGCAGGATAGCACCATAAAAGCGTATCTTTAGCACCGCTGAAAAAGAGAATATGCAGTTTACCAAACTCAAGGAAGCCCACCTGCAGGTCAAAAATCTGCGCAAGGCCATTTCGTTTTATCAGGACATCCTCGGTTTTCGCACCCAGAGTTACGTAAAAGAAAAACATGCTGTATTTGTAGCCGGCAGCACCATGCTGGTGTGTCACCTGGCAAAATCTACCAACGAAGACGGCCAATCACTGATTCAGCTTTCGTATCCCAACCAGCACATTGTGCTCGAGTCAAAATCGGCCGAATACGAAACCAACAAGGAAGAAATGGCGTACCACGAAATAGAGATTTTGCAGGAAGTGGTGCGCGAATCGGGTAAACGGTCGTTTTTCATCCATGATCCCGATATGAACCTCATTGAAATTACCGAATACAACGCTTGGGAAAGCTGAACTTTTCAAACCCTAAGAACCTTGATGTGATGATGAAAAAGACCTTGCTACTGCTTGCCCTCCTGGTTTCGGGACTGCTGGCACAAGCCCAAATACTCCAACCGGTTAAGTGGAAATTCGAAGTCGAAAAAACCGGTCCTGATGAAGCCCTGCTCAAAGCAACCGCCACCATCGACAAAGGCTGGCACCTTTATTCGCAATACATGAAGTTTTCGGAAGACCAATTTGGTCCCGAAATCACGGTTTTTACCTTTAACCTGCCCAAAGGAGTTGAAAAAGTGGGTAGGACCGAAGAAAAGGGAAAGCTCACCGAAGAAATCACCCCGCTTTTCGACAATTTGTTGGTTCGCTTTTTTAGCGATAAAGCAGTATTCACCCAAAAAGTGAAACTGCGCGTGGCCGATGCCAAGGTTACTGGCAATGTTTACTACATGGTGTGCGACGACAAACAATGCTTGCCGCCAGAAGAAAAGGAGTTCAGCTTTGCACTTGCTGGATTTACACCCAGCGATGCCCCTGTGGAAGAAACGCCACCGACTGAAAGTCAGGCCGAACAGCCCGATGGTGCCGATACCAGCAC
>ERZ1066127.138-NODE-138-length-47635-cov-17.196238_pt1 | contig 47635 bp, 41 predicted proteins | sample MGYA00382774_ERZ1066127 | MGnify/ENA primary metagenome ERZ1066127 (study PRJEB33369, sample SAMEA5778357) | biofilm metagenome | biome: Industrial cooling water; feature: Water cooling tower basin; material: Biofilm | place: United Arab Emirates | collected...
GAAAATATTTTTATATTTCTGTACTCATATTAACCAAATCCCCCGAATGAAGCATCAATACTGGGTTCGTTATAAACACAACAAAAGAGGGGAAAGATTTATCAGCAACTTACAAGGACTTTCTACACGCAAAAAGCCCGAATATTTGGTCAAATATTCGGGCTTTTGTAGTAAAAATTATCTTCAACGAAGAAAAGTCAGATGTTTTTAGGAAGCAAATTTTGCAAAACGGAAACGACTTTTATCTTTGTAAGCGCTTAGATTCTTTACAAGACCAGTTTCTATGCGGCTTGTGGCATTTAGGAGCAGCCGCTTGTTGTTCCGCAATCGTCGCAAACGGTACACGAGCCATTACGCTTAACCCGCATAGAACCACAGTTGAAGCACTGTTCGCCGGTATATCCTTTTGCTTTTGCTTCGACAATTTTTGCCGCTCGACCATTCCCGGAGCCGCTTGAAACCAAGCTGTATCCAGCATCAACCAATGAAGATTCAGCAGCTGTATTAACCGTATTGAGAACAGCATTAGCAGTCATTGTCGCTACAGACGGCGTAAGTTCAGGTGTTGCTGCCTTACTTACCGGGGTTTCATCTACTGCTTTAACGTGAACAAAGTCTGTGCGCTTCAAGTAATCATAACCGATAGAGCGGAACACATAATCCAGAATTGACGTTGCGTTCTTGATTGCTTCGTGTCCTTCGACCATACCCGCAGGCTCGAAGCGCGTAAAAGTGAAGGTATCAACGAGTTCTTCGGGCGGCATACCGTATTGAAGCGCTTTGGAAGCCAATACTGCAAAGCAATTTAGCAAACCCTTGAATGATGCGCCTTCTTTGTACATATCAATAAAAATTTCGCCGAGCGTTCCGTCTTCAAATTCACCCGTGCGCAAGAATACTTTATGTCCGCCGACATTGGCTTCACGGATATGTCCTGTGCGCTTTTTCGGCAAGCGACGACGCTGCGCACGGTGATAAACTTTTTCAACAATTTGGACTTGCACTTCCTTCGGACCCTTGGTTTCATCGAGTGTTTCCTCATCTCCGAGCATGAGGACTTCGTCCAAATCACTTGCATTGGTGCTATTGAGCGGCTGCGAAAGTTTAGAGCCGTCGCGGTAGAGAGCATTTGCTTTTACGCCCAATTTCCACGATTCCAAATACACCTCAGCAACGTCTTCAATACTTGCTTCGGCAGGCATATTCACTGTTTTGGAAATAGCACCGGAAATAAACGGCTGGACAGCAGCCATCATGCGCACGTGCGCCATATATGCGATGTAACGCTGACCTTTTGCACCACATTTGTTTGCGCAATCAAAAATAGGCAAATGCTCATCTTTGAGATGCGGAGCGCCTTCGACGGTCATTGTACCGCAGATATACTCATTTGCTTCATCTATTTGCTGCTTTGTGAAACCGAGAGCTTCCAGCATACTGAAAGTGTAGTCATTAAGCTGCTCGTCGGTAAATTTGAGCGTATTTTTACAGAAATCTTCGCCGAGCGACCATTTGTTGAACGCAAATTTGATGTCGAACACCGTATCAAGCTGCTTCTCAATCGCTTCCAAGGCTTCGGGTGTGAAGCCTTTTGCTTTGAGGCTTTGACGGTTGATGTGCGGGCAGCCGCGCAATGTTCCGTGTCCTTTGCAGTATTTCTCAATCTCTTCGATTTGCTGCGCTGTGTAACCAAGTTGAGAAAGCGCGATATGCACTGACTGATTCACGATTTTGAAATAACCGCCTCCGGCAAGTTTCTTGAACTTCACAATAGCAAAATCCGGCTCTACGCCTGTGGTATCACAATCCATCACAAGACCGATTGTACCTGTCGGCGCAATAACAGTCGTTTGTGCATTGCGGTAACCGTGCTGTTCGCCAAGTTCTACGGCTCTGTCCCACGCTTCGCGGGCAGCAGCCATCAGATTCGGCGGACAGATTTCGTGATTGATTCCCATTGGCTTTACACTCAAACCTTCATACTGATTTTCCGCCATGTTGTAGGCGGCGCGGCGATGATTGCGCATCACGCGCAACATTGCGTCTTTATTTGGTGCGTATCCAGGGAATGCTCCTTGTTCCTTTGCAATCTCGGCAGAAGTTGCATAGGATTCACCCGTCATCAGCGCAGAAATAGCACCTGCAATCGCCAACCCTTTTGGAGAATCGTAGGGAACACCTTGTGTCATAAGAATTGTGCCAAGATTCGCATAGCCAAGCCCCAGAGTGCGGAATTTGTAGCTTAACTCGGCAATTTTTTTCGAGGGGAACTGTGCCATCAACACAGAAATCTCAAGAATCGTGGTCCAGATACGAACTCCGTGCCTAAAATCATCCACCTTGAACGTACCGTTTTCTTCAACAAAGTGCGCAAGATTGAGACTTGCAAGATTACAAGCGGTGTCGTCAAGAAACATATACTCTGAGCAGTTGTGAACACCGATACCATTTGCCGCGAAATGGCTTGTTTCCGGCTCTGTAAGGTCGAACACGTCATCTTCGCGGAGGAAGGTCAGCGAGGCAACGTAATCGGTCATTGTGTCCTGATATGTGCCAATGGTTGCATTCAAATCCCGCAATTTTGCTGCTTTTTCTGTGCCTTCAACAAAACCGATTTCTCGTTCAAAAACCAAGCGAGATGAACGACTGATGCGGAGGCTGTGCATTTCTTCAAGTTGGTATTCTTTGCTGCCACCTTTGCCGTCAGGCAAAAAGCCTGTCAGATTACCTGCACGACGATTTTCGTACAATTTGGCTTTGATACCGAAATTAAGCAGCAGCAACTGAACTTGGCGAAGAAGTTCGAGCGAGCAGGAATCAAGCGCTACATATTGGCTTTTTTCACCATAATTCGCCACTGTACCATCCGCCGTAAACAGCCCACGAAGCAAAGCAGATTGCTCTTCCTTACAAAGACGGAACGATGAATCTTTCAGGGATTTTTTGGCACTACCTTCGTTCAAAACGGCGAACTGTTTGAACACTTCCAAAATTTTCGGACTACCGATTGCTGTGCGGCTTGTTGTCAAGGTCTCCGTTGTATGGCTCTGTTTGTTATGTTCGCCAAATTCAGGACGAAGCGTGTTGATTGTTTCTGTTGCCCAATCCACAATAGCCTGCTCGTCCTTGCTCATCGTGAGGAACGCAACTTCGCGCCCGGAACCGTCCGCAGCATTTTCATTGAGTTTTGTCAAACAACCATCACCCAAAAGCAAACCGATAAGTTGAGCAATATCTTCGGAACCGCTGGAATCTTTGCCAAACACGCCTGGAATGAGCCTTACGACATCATCTTTCGTCAGTTCGTTTGCTGCGACATCGCCCCGATTTTCGGTAAATACTTTATGGTCTGCGGTAAGTTCAATGCGGTATCCCGACTTCGTTTTGAGTTCATAGACAGGCTGGCGACCAGTTGGAAAAATGTTTTCTACCCAGTGCATTTTGCCATCAAGACTTTTTACGCCTCGTGCTTTGCCTATCAAACTGCCAATACGCTCTAAACCTTCATGCGTTGCAACGAAAGTATTTGCTGTAACGCAAGGATTAGAGCCATTGATACGCCCGTCAGCAGGGCAGGTATGCCATTCGTTAATGGTCGTGTCATATTGCAAGCCCGGGTCAGCAGATTTCCACGCAGCAACCGCAATTTTGTTCCACAAATCCCGCGCACGAACAGTTTTTGCTACTTTACCGTCTGTTCGTTTTACCAAATTCCACTCTTTATCTTCCACCACAGCCTGCATAAATTCAGCCGTTACGCGGACAGAGTTGTTAGAATTTTGCCCACTCACCGTGTTATAAGCCTCTGACTCGTAATGTGTGTCGAACGTATCAAAATCAAGCGTGGTGAAGCCTTGTTCAACCATGGCAAGTGTACGAAAAATATAACTGTGTGGCACTTCTGCCGCAACTGCCTCGCGAATGGCTTTAGCAAGGTCGGGATTAGTTTTCATATCGGTTCCCGATGCAATTGCTGCATCCATCACGCCTTGCAGTGCTTTAGCTGTTGCTTTTGAGCCGGCAACCAGCGCTGCCACTTTTTCTTCTTCCTTTGCCTTCCATTCAATAAATTCTTCTATGTCCGGATGATCCACATTCAGAATCACCATTTTTGCAGCACGGCGTGTTGTTCCACCGGATTTAATTGCGCCGGCAGCACGATCATAAATCTTCAAAAAGCTCATCAAACCTGAGGAAGAGCCACCTCCCGAAAGTTTTTCACCTGTAGCACGAAGCGACGAAAAATTTGTACCCGTACCCGAACCGTACTTAAAAATACGGGCTTCGCGGGTTACGAGGTCGAAAATACCGCCGTCATTCACTAAATCGTCTTCAACGCTTTGGATAAAACAAGCATGAGGCTGAGGATGCGTGTACGCATCTTTAGAAGCAACAAGTTTTTTCGAGTCCGGATCCACGTAGAAGTGTCCTTGGGACTTTCCTGTAATGCCATAGGCAAAATTTAACCCCGTATTAAACCACTGCGGAGAGTTTGGCGCAGCCATCTGGCGCAGAAGCATATATGCAGTTTCGTCGTAAAAAGCCTGAGCATCGTCAGCAGTATCGAAGTACCCATATTTCTCCCCCCAAAAACGCCAACAACCTGCTAGACGATGTGCGACTTGCTTAATTGACTGTTCAGAACCAAGAACAGGCTTGCCTTGCTCGTCTACAAGAGGTTTACCACTTGCATCAACTTGCGGGACACCTGCTTTGCGGAAATATTTTTGTGCCAAAATGTCTGTTGCGACTTGCGACCAATGCTTCGGAACTTCAATATCATTCATTTGAAACACGACCGAACCATCTGTATTGCGCAATGTCGATGTACGGTAGGTGTATTCAAACTGGTCATAAACATTTACGCCTGCCTGCGTAAATCGGCGCTGGATTTTCATGCCGGAACTCCGCTAAAATTACAACAAATAAGGGGTTTATGGGATGTGCGTTCTTTATGCTGCACAAGACTATAAACATACGAAACTTCCCCGAAACGCAAGCGACTTAAAATTTTCCACACCTAACAATTCTTGTTTCTTTTTTGCACAAAATTTTTAATCCTTATTTTCCAATACAAAATTTTGCAAAAACAGCGTTCAAAATATCATCATTCCAGACTTCCCCTGTAATTTCGCCGATATTTTTCAATGCCGAACGCAAATCTATCGCCGTAAATTCATTTGATTCTCCCTTTAACGCGGCTTCGCGTGCCTTTGTAAGAGAGTCCGAAGCTTGTGTCAACAATGCCGCCTGACGTGCATTGATAAGCGTATCATGCATGGCTGCCGATGCCGATTTTGCCTTTTTTGTAAGGAATTCTTTCAGTTCTGCTATCCCTTTTCCGTCCTGTACAGACAGCCACAACATCGCTTGCATACTGGTCTCCAAAGGTATTATCCGGTCATTAGGCAATAAATCCGTTTTCGTCTGCACAAGTACAATATCCGAATCAGAAAATTTTGCTTGAAGACTCACTATCAAAGGATTTGAATGGGCTTCACCTTCTGAACAATCATTCAAAACCAAAATCAAATGACATTGCTTCAGTAATTCTACCGCTAATTCTATTCCTTCTACTTCAATTTTATCATCGCTTTCCCGAAAACCTGCCGTATCAACAAGCCTGATAGCCACTCCGCCAAGATGTAGCACTTCTTCGATATAATCCCGCGTCGTACCAGGCACAGCACTAACAATTGCGCGTTTTTTGTCTAAAAGAGCATTCAAAAGCGAGGATTTACCAGCATTCGGATACCCCACAATCCCAACGCTGTAACCCGACCGTACGATTTCTGCCGACTTAAAAGAATTTGCTAATTCCACACAAAAGCCCCGTGTTTCCTCAATTCTCGTTGCCAATACTTTTTTGTCTATCAGCTCAATATCTTCTTGGCTAAAATCTAATTCTAACTCCAGCAACCCGCACAATTCCAAGAGTTTTTCGCGTAATTCCGCTAAACGCCTTGTGAAACCGCCCATAAGCTGACGTGCCGCCGCATGACTTCCCTGCTGTGATAGAGCATGAATCAAATCTCCAACAGCTTCTGCTTGCGTTAAGTCAATTTTTTGATTCAAAAATGCTCGTTTCGTGAACTCACCCGGCGCGGCGGGTCGCGCTCCGACAGCAATAAGCGCATCAATAATTTCCTGATAGACAATCATTCCACCATGACAACCAAACTCGATGACATCCTCACCGGTATAGGAATGAGGCGCTTTGTACAGCATCGCTGTTACTTCATCAATCGGCATTGCCCCTTGCACAAATGTTCCAAAATGAATAGTATGGCTTTTTGCCTCAGACAATGGTGTTTTTCCACGAAAACATCTCTCCGCAATTTCTAACGCGCCGTTACCGGAAAGGCGCACTATCGCTAATCCGGCAATTCCGGGCGGTGTTGCTAATGCACAAATCGGATCAGAAAAAAGCATAACTTAACAATGTAGGAATAAAAAAAACAGGAATGATTACTGCGCTTTAGAATGTTTGTAAAGATTGATTCGTTGTTAAGGGTTTCATTTCCGGTTGCTCTACAGGTAGCCACAAAAAGAAAATCGTTCCTTTACCGACAGTGCTTGTAACCTTGATTCTACCGCGATGCGCTTCTACGACCCATTTAACGATGGATAATCCAAGTCCATGTCCGCTAATGTTAGCAGAACGCGATTTATCAACGCGATAAAACCGATCAAAGATATGCGGTATATCTTCTTCAGGAATACCATACCCGCTATCGCTTACCGATACAAGCGCTTCGTCTTCCTGTACGCGCAAAGCAATTGTTATTGAACCGCCAGCAGGCGTATATTTAACAGCATTATCAATCACATTCAGCAAACCTTGGTGTAATCGTACTTTATCACCATGTATCATAACGCGGCGCTCTATATTTGCCGTAACAACAATATTTTTTTCTTCTGCAAGAATCATTGCATCTTCAACCATGTCTTCGAGAAGCACCGTTAAATTTAATTCTTGTACATCAAGCGGTACCTGTCCGGCATCAGCACGAGACAATTCCAACAAATTTTTTACAACCTGCGACAAACGGCTTACTTCCTCAAGGGCGCTGGCAATTGTTTCTTGATATTCGTGCGGTGTTTTTTTGGAATGAAGCGCCACTTCTAACTCACCCATTAAAATTGCAAGAGGTGTACGAAGTTCGTGTGAAGCATCGCCCGTAAACTGCCGAATCTGTGCAAAGGAACGCTCTAAGCGCTCAATCATCTCATTAAGCGTATGCGTAAGTCGAGTGATTTCGTCATTGACTCGGCGGACAGGTAGGCGCTGACTAAGATTATGCTCAGTGATTTCATCAGCAAGCCGCGTAATTTCCTCGACAGGTTGTACAAAATATTTGGCGAGTAGCCAACCAATGACTAATGCTAAGAATAATACTATCGGTGTTGCTACCAGCAGTGATGAAAAAAGGTCATTAAGTGTTGTTTCAATTTCTTCGACTGGATACCCTACGGACACTTGTACTGTTCCTGTGTGATAGACAAACACACGTAAGCGCTGTTTACTTAATGAAAAGGTTGGGATTGTATAACGGAAGGGAAATGTATCGCCGGGCAGCATACCTACTTCCGGCAAGGGTAATTCCCATTTATGCTGTTGAAGATTTTCTGAACGCCAAGCAATTGTCCCCGTAGAATCAGCAACTTGAATAAAATAATTTTTGGGATTGAGCAGAATATGCTCATACACCGCCGACCAAACAATATCAGCTTTCTCTTCTTTTTGGGCAGAAGTATCCTTGGGAGGGAGAATCGGACCAACAAAACGGCGGCGCTCTTCTGCACGAAAAAACTCGAAATAATCTACTTTTTCCACGGATTTTGTTTTCTCCCGACGCGGACGCTCTGACTGCGAAGGTAAAAGAGGCTGTTGGGTTTCACTTTGCTTTTTCCGAATGATGTAATCGAGCGATGTTGCAACGCGCTGAAGCGATGAATCTAAGTTGTCATTCAATTCACGCTGTACGGTGATATAGGCAAACAGGATAACCAAACCAAGCGGTAAAGCCACTAAGAAAGTGTACCACAGCGTTAAACGCAGCCGAAAAGACAGTTGAATCATAGCCGAAAACTATTTTGATAGCTCCATGCAAAAGAAACAATTAACCTTGAATACTCTATTATTATCTGTCATTCCGACCATTCTCACGCAGATGTATCTTGGGCGGATCTATCTTGTAAGGACGATTGCGGAAGTAATTTCTTTGATACTTTGTATGCCGGATAACTCGCGGCAAGCGCACCAATAGCATACAAACTATGCTGTACATCACTGATAACAGAGCCAATCAAAAATAACACCGAAACACCCAAAGCCGTACCCGTTGTCCAAGGATAGCCCCACGCTTTGTACAATCGAGGTGCAGCAGGTTCACGATACCGTAGCACAAATACAGATACAAATGATAAAGCATAATTAACAACGACGGCAAATGTCAAAATAGAAAGTGCTTTTTCAAATGAGCCAGAAAGAAGAAAGAGCATTGCGACAACCATACTCATAAACAAACTTACAGTCGGTGTACCGCCCTTGCTCACTCGAACTGCCCGCGATGTAAAAAGCCCATCACGGCTCATCGCAAAAAGAGTTCGCGTTGCAAAAAGGAAAAAGGCATTAATGGTAGAAAGTTCACAAAGAATAATCAATGAGCGCACGACCATATCACCGGAGGCTCCAAACGTTAGTTTAGCAACTGTACCGCCGATAAATTCTGACGAAGCAATCTGAGAAATCGGTAAAACATAAACAAAGGCTATGTTAAGCAAGATATAAATTCCGCCTGAAATCAGAACACTAGTAAACATGGAACGGGGAATATCACGTGCCGGATTTCGCACTTCTTCGCCAAAATACACAACACCATAATAACCATCATACATATAGATAACAATTTGCAACGCTAAAATTGTCGCAATCATTAGAGACCAAAGTGAGGATTGATCAATGGGGGATACATGTGCTGACAACGACATCGTTGCCGTTTGTGCTGCACTTGGTAAAGGATCAACGAGTTCACGCCCGACAGAAAATGCGGCAACAGCAACAATAATCAGCGCTAATGCCTTCAGTAAACTTGTTGAACCTTGAACGAGACTACTTGCACGAATACCGCTCCACTGGAATCCTGTAAAGAGCAATACGAGTCCACAAGCTAACCATACACTTTTTCCATGTAGCGCAGGAATAATTCCTGCTGCTATATCACTTATCAACAATGCCGAAGCGCTCACCGTACCACAACTTGTGAGCCAGTCCGTCCATCCAACCACAAACCCCGCATAATCACCGAGTGCTTTGTGAGCAAAGACATACAAACCTCCCGAGTGCGGCATCATTGTACTGAGTTCGGCAAATGAAACCGAACAAACAAACGCATATATTGCTCCTAAAAACCAAATCCCCACAAACAGCCACGGGCTTTGTAGATGTGCTGCTACTTCTGCCGGAGAACGTAAAATCCCCCCACTCACCGTTGCACCAATAGTAACAGCAATACCAAAACCAATACCAAGCACTTGTAAAAGTTTAGAGCGGTGTGGAGTAGAAGAGGTATGCTCTTCGGAATCAATGTTCATGCGGTCTCTAACAGAGAAAAGTGGTGATGCAATTATACCACTTGGTATGCTTAATTAGCGTAACAATCAAAAAAGAAATTCAGATACTCTGATACAAAAAGGATTTGTATACATCACTCAAGGCAATTCTTTGGATAATGTCTTCTCCTCATTAAAAATCTCTTCATTAAAAAGAGGTAGTTCGAGAAAAAATGTTGCACCTTGTCCTAACTCAGATTCACACCAAACATTCCCGTTCATTGCCTCAGCAAGTTTTTTGACAATTGATAATCCCAGACCCGTTGAGTGTTCGCCTCCGGTGGGTTTCGCTGAAAGACGTGCATATTTCCCAAACAGCTTCTTTTTATCCTCTTCCGACAAACCGGGTCCCTCATCCTTTACGACACATCGAGCGTTACTGTCAACGTTTTTGACAGTAATCCAAACATTTTTGTTCAACGGCGAGTATTTAACAGCATTAGAAACAAGATTGTCTAAAATCTGCACTGAAGCATTGTTATCAGCAAATGCGAATATACCAGCAACTTCCGATTCAAAATGCAAAACAATTCCTTTTTCTTTTGCTCTATCTTTGTAATCTTCTACAACAGCATGAACAGCATCCGTAAAATTAAACTTTACCGGGGTTAGTGTAACTTTTCCTGTGTCAATAGCATTAACATCCAGCAAATTTGTGATAATCGCCTGCATCCGACGCGTTGTCGAAATCATATCACCGTATTTTTTATGTTGCTGGTCTGCCGTCATACGGTCTTGATAGCGCTGAAGCATCTCAATTCCCAGAAGAATACTGGCGAGTGGATTTTTCAAATCATGGGCGACAATGCCTAAAAACTCGTTTTTCTCATTATTGAGCTCGACTAAATTCTGATTTACATTAATAAGTCGTTCATTTTGGCTTTCTAATAGCTGAAACGCAGAACCAAGCTGGCTCGTAACCGAATCTAGGGAGGACATGACCTTTTGTGTCGCCTTAAGCGAGTATTTCGTTAGCCATAATTGAATAAGCGTTGAATGATCAGCAATTAGAGCCTCATCATTGGCATCAATATCCAGATTTTGTGCAGAGTTACGCTGTATTTGTGGTAATAAGAATTTAAGCGATTGCAAGTGTTCATCGGCTTTAGTAAAATTTTGCAGATATTCGGCATACAACTGTGCGAGGTGTGACAAAGTCTTGATTTTACTAATATAATCATCCTCAGCAAGCAAACTGACATACTCTTCATAATGGGCAACCGCTTGCGGTAAATCATGCAATAATTCACTTTGCATCGCACGGCATATTTTCTGCAAAACCCGCCGAGCAGATTGCGATAAATACTCTGACCACAGAAAAAATTTCTCAATATAGCTTGCACACAGCCCAACATGTTCCTCATCACTACGAATATTGAACATTGCTTGGGCAGCATAATAATAACAGAATGCGACATCTTGCTGTTTAATAGCAGGAGAATGCTCATAAGTACTGCGAGCAGAAGCAGATTGTTCGGCTTCTATAAGTTCTATAAGCTCTTGATACACAGGAGCTGCTTTATCATGGCGATCTTGCTCTGCCCAATAATATCCATGTGCAACAAGCGCGTACAAAGAGTGTTTACGCTCTAATCCTTGAATCATATCCCGCGCAATATCATAAATGCCGGAATAGGAACTTCTCTGGGCAATCGTGTACTGCAGATAGCTATACCACGATGGTGGTAATTCTAAGGAAATGGCTAACTCCAACGTTTGGACAGCTCGAAACGTCCAAATAATCTTCTGATTAACACTCCCAGCCCAGTAGTCAAAATTGAGAATATCTTCGTGGTGAAGAATTTCGGTATAAAATCGTACAAACGGTGAGAGATGCTGGGTTCGCAAAGCATGAATGTACTCGCGGAGTTTTTCCGTTGCTTCTGTTTGTGATTTGCCGAATTGACGCAATAAACCAAGCAACTGATATGCCGGAGCAGACATAGCAGGCAATTCCAAATTGCATAAATTTACAAACTTGAGTGCTGAATGTTCAAAACGTTCCTCATCTTTGCGGGCGGCATAACAGCAAGCTTCACCGTATGTCAGTATCATCCGTTCAAGCGTTGTTAAATCTCTCCGCGTCAGACTTTCGGAATAGGCTTCAACCGTAGGAAAAGTAAGGCAATGCTTAAAATAGCTTATTTGGCGGGCTCGCCCTGTTTTCTCCTCTAAATCTCTCAGAGCTACCAAATGCGGCGTATTCCGAAGAATAATACCTGTTGAGGCAATATCTGCTAACGTAGCATTCCAGTGGGCTTCGGCAACATCATCCGGTGTAGCGGAAGGGTTGATTGCACACATGACCGCTGCTGTTTTCCAATGAAACACAGAAGACCGCCAATACTCAGCAAACAATGTACTTAAATGACCGGGTTGGTACTCTTCATCTGTGACAAGTTGCGATTCAACGTTTTTTTCTGTCATGGTATAACGATGCACCAAACGCGCAAAATCTGTTTGTGGAATAAGATTATGCTCGTCAGGAGAGGCGAACGCACTTTTGCTGAGATTTGTTGCAATACTGGCAAACATACGTTCTACATCTTGGTCGGTGATGATATAACCCAACGTTTCGGGATTCATGCAGAGTCGGAATACTAAATGTACGTTGGAAAATTAAATGCACAAAACACCAGATTTCATGCGTTGTTTTGAGAGTGTGGATACACTTGTACCACGAAATAGTCAAAACAGAGATCAAAAAAACGTTATCGAAAAATATCGGAATTTTTAGTCAAAAATATACCGATGTCCCTGCAAGGTTAAGCCGGCAAATCCGGTAAAATCGTGTTGTTCGGCTTTGTCAGGATAATGCACTAAAAAGACTTTCTTCTTCACATTATCCGGTAAAGTCCGTAATTCCGGAAGAGACGCATGGACGGGGTTAGGCATAAAAGAGCAGTCATGGAACATATATTCAGATCTGTCACTGTACATACCTATTAACTCTTTGTCAAAAACGGTATCACCGGAAATAAAAATACGATCATCAATGAATACACCGTATGTTACGAAAGATTGCTGCCACGGAAAAGGCTGAGCGGGTAGGTGGTTGGTGCGAAAAATTTCTAATTTTATTGAACCATATTGTACTTCCCACACTTCACGAGGAACAGAAATTTTTAATTGAGGACGAATAATCTCAAAAAAATCAGTAAATGTTAATCGCTCACCCTCGCGATTCACTTCGTTCCATTCCATACCGCCTCGGAGAGTCATCTCCCAGAGTGTTCGTTGATACTGCTCATTGATAATCATTTTCATTTTTGGTCTGCCAAGTGTTGTCATGCCGACATACCTATTCAGCAATGCCAAATACTCTACGCCACCAACGTGGTCAAAATGACTATGGGTAATAAAAAGTGTTTCAATATCCGTCACAGGGCGACCAGTTGTTGCTGGAAAAGCCATCGGTCCGGTTGCACCAAAATCCACCAAAATATGGTCATTACCTTTGATGATGAGGAAATTAGTATGATAATGTTCTTGAGCAAACGCAGAGCCGGTGCCAATGAAAAACACTTCGAGTACGCCGTCGTTCTGAAGTTCCAGCTTGCCGTTCGGTTGGACAATCTTCATGCGAAAACTCCTTGCAAGGAATAACGAAATTCAGGTAGGTGGGTGAAAAATTCCTGCTTAATTATGATCAAATGTATCGAGACGCTGAGAACAACTATTGTTGTCAAATAGTACGATTGAAAAACAAATCTTTTGACTATGTACACAGACACAATATCTGTATTTTGCATAGCGGTATGCAATCTTGCTTCTCTGACAAAGGTGTTTTTGCCTGTAGTTTAACTTTAACCAATCCAGATATTTTTATCATCGCTGATCTTTTAGCATATAAATGATAAATATCGCCAAACAAAAGATATAATCTACAAAAGCATTATGCCGCCCCTAAAACAAAATATGTTTTCATGATACCTTTGCCTTTGATGTCAATATTTCCGCGTTCTTGAAAACGAAAGATTGTTTGAAGCTTTTTATAGACAGTCTCTGACACATGAATTTTGCCTGCTTCTCCGTGTGATTCCATACGCGAAGCAGTATTGACCGTATCGCCCCAAAGGTCGTAAATAAATTTTTTCACACCGATAACCCCCGCAACCACAGGACCGGAATGAATTCCGATCCGTATATTGAGGGTATTACCCGTGGTAATATTTACCTCCTCAAGTGCCTTCAACATTGCAAGTGCCATATTTACAGCGGCTTCTGCATGATCAGGACGCTCAATCGGAATACCTGCTGCAGCCATATAGCTATCACCCATCGTTTTAATTTTCTCTACGCCAAATTTATCTGCTAAGGCATCAAACGCAGAAAACAACGTATTGAGCAGGCTCACAATTTCTTCTGCAGAAGAACTTTCCGATAACTGTGTAAAATTAGTTACGTCTGCAAAAATGACAGTTGCATCGTCAACTTTATCAGCAATCTGTATTTCTCCATTTTGCAATCGTTCCGCAATAGACGGCGGCAAGATATTCAATAATAATTGTTCCGCACGGCGCTTTTCAGCATCCAAAAGTTCATTATAACGCAAAATTGTATCGCGTGAACGTTTTAATTCAAGATGTGTATTGATTCGAGCGAGTAATTCCGGCGCATGGAAAGGCTTTACAACATAATCCAATGCACCCGAGGCAAATCCTTTAATCACTGAATACGAATCATTACGCCCCGTCAAGAATATCACAGGAATTTTGGAAGTAGCCGGATTTTCTTTCAGATGCTGACAAACTTCGTATCCATTCATTTTGGGCATCATGACATCAAGCAAAATTAAATCCGGCTTCTCTTGGGCAACAATCTCCAGTGCTTGCTCCCCGTTAGTCGCTTTGACGACACGAAAACCTCGTGTTTGCAGAATACTTTCAAGTGCTTGCAAATTCACCGGAACATCATCTACAATGAGTAGATATGGTGTTGTCTCGATACCGGTTTGTGGGTCAAGAGACATATTGCCGCTTATAGCAAAATCAGGTTTTGTTCCTGATGTCTCTGTATGAGTAGAGACGCTGCCAAGTGTCGATGCAGGGGGATATTGTACAAGCGGTGATGGGGAAAGTTCGTTGATAGGTTCAGGCATAATTTTGAAAAAAACGTTTTCTGGAGTATAATTCCTGTAAACATCAAACAGACAAGCGAGAACTTGGCAAAATGCCATTTCCAAGCCTCATCACGGACAGCAATTAGTAGCGAATTCGTAAGATACAAAAATCAACGAAGATTCACGCATTTCTTGTGTATTATTCTCACAACAACGCAGGAATTTTTTCTCTCACCCACCTCCAAGGACAAAAAAAAGCCGGCACTTTGAAGTGTCCGGCTTTTTGTCGCGGTGCTGAAACACCGACGAACTTATTTTTTCTCTTCTTTCTTTTCTTCTTTTTTCTCTTCTTTCTTAGCTTTTTTCTCTTTCTTTTCTTTCTTCATCTCTTCTTTTTTCTCTTCTTTTTTCTCTTGAGCAAAAACAGGAGAGATGCTAGCAAAAGCAAAAGCAGCGAGCAATGCAAAACCAAGTTTACGCATAATGGTAACTCCAAAAAATAGGTTGAATAAAAAAATTATCACTACAAATGAGTGAATGTGCTTTTGAACGTGCCAAGATAAAAAAGGTTTAAGCACTGCAAAAAAAAAATTTCGTGAAAAATTATTCATAATTTTCTAAGATTTTGAAAAACAACACTTCAAGTATTCTGAAAAAGAAAGTGATATGGTGCTTTCGAGAGGATTTCGCATTTTTGTACGCGCATTTTCTTCCACCCTCCATCATCAATTATGACTATTTTTTCTGTTACAGGCATTAGTAAATCGTACAACGACATACTCATTTTGAACAATATCTCTTTCGGCATGGAGTCAGGAGAACATGTTGGTATTATTGGCTTGAATGGTGTCGGCAAAACAACGTTGATGCGTATCGTCGCAGGAACTGAAGAGCCGGATGAAGGGACGGTAGCTTTCAATAAAGAAGCGACATTCGAGTATTTGAGTCAGATTCCGGCACTCAATGATGACGATAACGTTTTAGATGCCGTGATGCAATCCCGCCCGACAGCTTTCCGGCTTTTGCATCGTTATGCTGAACTTTGTGCAATACTTGATAATCTCACCGCACAAGGGAACACCAATACGGATGATGTCCACCACGAACTTCACGACATCAATCGCGCCCTAGACAATGAAGGCGCATGGCTACTGGAAACTGAGGCGAAAACAATGCTGCAAAAACTCGGCGTTTCACGGTTTGATGAACGTATCGGTAATCTTTCCGGCGGCTTAAAAAAACGGGTTGCGCTGGCTAAAACACTCATGTCGGATGTTGATTTGCTCATTTTAGACGAGCCAACAAACCATTTAGATGCAGATTCCGTACAGTGGCTGCAAGACCGCCTTGTATCTTCTCCCAGAGCAATTTTACTTATTACACACGACCGCTATTTTTTGGATGCTGTTACAACACGTATCGTAGAACTAGAAAGGGGAAAACTTATTTCTTTTCCCGGAAATTATGAAAATTACGTTGAGCGCAAATCAATGATTACCGCTAACGAAGAAGCCACAGCCGACCATCTCAAAAACCGCTTGCGCACTGAACTTGCTTGGATAAAAACCGGAGCCAGAGCACAGCGTAAAAAACAAAAAAGCCGCGTGGATTGGGTGAAAAATCTCCAAGAAGAGCAAGAGCGACTCCGCGAAGCAACGGAACTCAAACAAATTAAAATTGAAGTCGGAACGCAGTTTGCAGGGGGTCAACTTATTGATGCTGTGAATATCAGCAAAGCTATCGCCGGAAAACCGCTTTTTCACAACTTCACTTACAAAGCCGCAAAAGGTGACAGAATCGGCATTATCGGACCCAATGGCTCAGGAAAATCCACCCTGCTGAATATCCTGGTTGGGGAAATCGAACCAGATACCGGAACGGTCAAAATCGGTTCAACGGCTCGCATTGGCTACTTTCGTCAAGAAAGCAGCGATATTTCACCAACGCTTTCTGTACTTGCGGCAGTACGTGAAGTCGCCGAATATATTGATACCGGAGTAGGACGCGACCGATTTTTGACAGCGAAAGATATGCTGCAACGTTTCAATTTCCCAACACATCAATTCGGCTCACTTGTGGGGAATTTATCCGGCGGAGAACGGCGGAGACTAGGGCTTTTGCGCGTACTCATGAATAACCCCAACATCCTCATTTTGGATGAACCCACCAATGATTTCGATATTCAAACCCTCAACGCACTCGAAGAATACTTGCAATTTTTTCATGGAGCGCTTATCATCGTTTCACACGACCGCGCTTTTCTTGACCGCAGTGTTGAGTTTATTTATTCATTTGAACCGAATGATGAAGGCTTGGTACAGATTAAACAATATCCCGGTAATTATTCTGCTTATCTGGAGAAAAAAGAATTAAAACAAGAAACTGCACGCGAAGCCGAAAAAACGGCAAAGCAACAACCACCCAAAAACATCCTCAACTCTGCTTCAATAGAGGCTTCTCAAGCAGAGACATTACAAACGCCGCGCAAAAACAAATACCAAGCAGCCAAAGAACGTGAATCTCTTGAAAAGCGTATCGAAGCACACGAAAAGCGCAAAGTAGAATTAGAAACCCTGCTTTCGAGCGGAGAAATCACTGATTATAAAGCTCTCAAAGAATTCAGCGACGAACTCACGACAATTCTCACCGAACTGGACGATTTCACACTGCAATGGCTAGAGCTTTCGTAAAACCGTACTGACAAGAAATTAACACATTGTTTGAAATGCCTCGTGAAGCGGAGTAGCAGACCATTTGCCTTGTAAAGCATTGCGTAATTTATGAGAATTCAAAGAGACATCGCAGACGCGAGTTGTGTAAGTGGGAATATCTTCCATTCGACAAGCAATGATACCACTTGTATCTATGCCTGCCACTGCGCAATATTGCTCGACAAAACTTACACGGTCTATTCGTTCTAAACCGCCACAATGATAGATTTCACCATACTTCTGCTGCTCACAAAGTTGTAGAATTGCATTAGCGATATCCGGTATGTACGCAGGTGTGCGAAATTGGTCTGTGAAAAGCGTTGTTGTTTGACCTTTTTTCAGCAAATTGACGGCAAATTGCGGAAAACCATTTGCCCAAGCCACACCTTGACCAAACATGAGTGCTGTGCGAAGAATAATCCAACGTTCATATTGCGCATGAGAATATTGCCGCTCTAATAAGATCTGTTCTGCTCTCATTTTGGTTTTTCCATAGACAATGCGGGCATCCGGAGCGTCATTTTCAGTATAAAAGCCGTTCTCAAGCGCGTTGCGGTCGCCGTTAAAAACCAAATCCGTCGAAAGAAACACAACAGGAATATCCAGCACAGAAGCGACGTTCAAGACATTTTGCGTTCCGGTGATGTTTACAGCATCAGCTTTTTCCGGCTCTTGTTCGCAGAGCATCGGCGCAGAAATCGCGGCAGCATGAATAATAATATCAGGCTGAATTGCATCGAATGCGTCTTGAATGGACGATTGATCTAATACCTGAAGAGAGATAATTTCTTTTCTCAATTCTTCGGGATAACGGTGGGGATGTGATGAGGCAGAATGTACTGTTATTCCTTGTTTACGCAGGTATTCTGCCGCGTTCCAACCAAAAAAACCCATACCGCCAGTAATCAGAATGTTCATCGTGTGCCTTTACATTTGTAGTTTTTCCTTGAGAGTTTTTTCTATGATAGTTTTTCAAGCATTTCCCAAGGTTTTTGCGAAGCTAAAGAATTGTCCGCGTGCAAAAAAATCCGTAATTTTATCATCGGAATATTTTTTTACAAGACCAAACGACAATGAATGCCTCAGAAACACTTGAATACACAGCTCGCAGCCACAATCCTACGGAACAGGAATTTCCGCTTCGGATGGATTTTTATTGGCAAGCAATAGCAGTGTATGCCTTGTCGCTGATTTGTTATGCACTTGTTCGCGGGACATTCTGGGACGGCTCAATTACGCTCACTCTACGAGACCCGATTGTTATTGTCTTGGGAGCGTTGGTACTGGGTTCGTGCGTATGGTCATTAGGAAATTGGTTTATTCGGCGCTCCATTATTGTCGGGGAAACATACCTACGCATTTCCAACCGTTTTCGCACACGAACTTTTCAGCAAGGCGATATTGATATTATCTCCATTGGCAAGCAAAAAATGCTCAAAGTTCGCGGAGCATACAAAGTCGTGAAAATTCGCCTGCGGTCTCGGCGGCGGCTTTTGCGCGTACGCCCTTCGCTCTATGACCGCGAACAAGAACTTGTTCAGGCTCTTATTGTACTTAAACGACACATTGCAAGTAAATCTCCTTCCACTAACTAGTTTTGCGGCAAGTTTATGCTGCTTTTCACTCATTTCCGGCATCAACGCTGCCTTAGACGATTGTTTATCGCTTTTTTTGCTATCTCATCACTACTCTCACCCTTTCTCAGCGCACAGCAGCCCAATACTCCGCCGAAAAATTTTGATCTTTGCGATACACTTTTGCGTCAATCATCGCGCTTGCTCGCCAAACAACTCCGTCAGCCACTTTTTCCACAGGATACTTTGTATGTACAGGTCGTATCTCACGAAGGCTCATGGATGCTGGAATCCTCCCTTTTTTCCGAAATGAAACGCATTAAGCGTTTTCGCGCCAACGACAGCCTTCATCATCGCTTCAAACTTTCTGTTCGCATTACCGACCTTGCAACCCGCTACTTTGCTACGGAAGGGCAATTTGATATGATTGCTCGTGAGGTTTCATGTGGATTAGCAGCCACAATTGAGACCGACGACGGCGTAGTTCAGCCACTCGAACCAATACAACAGCAATATCACGACACGATACCTCGCCAAACAATTTCTACACTCGAAAGCAAACAATACTCCTTTACTACATCTTCGTTACCGGAAGCCAAGCCTGATTTTTGGAAACAAGTTCTTGAGCCTGCAATTATCATTGTATCGGGTGCGTTAATCGTAGCACTATTTTTTCTTGTTCGGACGCAGTAATCAAAAACAACGGCTGCAAAATCAGCATTGAGAAAATCTGACCTCATTTTGTGAATTTTTTTGTGCAATTCTTGTAACCAATTTTTCCCTTCGTGCTTTTTATTGATAGTTGGGGTAATGATTCATAACCATTAACCGAACATTCGAGACGCTTTTATGCTAAAATTTTCGTAACTTTTATGGCTTCACGAATACTTGCTGCGCCTCTGACGCAGCCTTTTTCAGCAGCATTTGTGCTGACGGAGCGAAGAAATCCGCCTCCCGAAGCACAAAAGCGCCTACATTCTGATATTACTATGACTCAAGCCAGTCCCTCGGCGCTCCATGAACTAAGCGATGAGGATTTGTTTACGAAAATCCGCAACGAGCGGAGCGAAGCCGCCTTTAACACACTCTATAAACGCTACGACAAACGTTTGTATGCGTATTGTCTGCGAGCAACAGGTTCGCACGATGCCGCTAAAGACGCTTTTCAAGCAGTGATGAGCGTGGTTTTTGAAAAACGTGAGTCGTTCACTGGCGGCAGTTATGCAGCATGGCTGTTTACCATTGCACGTCATCATGTGATGAAAGTCTCCAAACGCCAGCAACGAGATATTTCTCAAAATAAACCCATAGATGAAGAATTCGATGATGTTACGCCTGACACAAATAACCAAATAAACGAACAGCACGATTTTTTGCTCCAACAAGCACTTGACCGCGCTATTGCTCAACTGCCCGAAGATTTACGCGAAGCATTTGAACTCAAGCAATACGACGGTCTGCACCATGAGGAAATCGCTGAAACACTCGGTATCACGGTATCTCTCGCTAAAGTGCGGGTTTTCCGCGCTAAACAACTCCTTCGACAAACACTCGCACCTTTTATCAAGGAACTGCAATGAACTCAAATGCTGCTTTCACCATCAACAGCGAGACCGAAGAACTTCTCGTTCATTTTCTTGACGGTACGCTCTCTTCAAGCGACCAAGACCGTTTTGAAACGCTTCTCCGCGAAAATCCGTCCTTTGCTGAGGAAGTCCGTGCGATCACTTCGTTCGACGAAATGCTGGACGACGCGCACTTAGAAAAACGCTGGACCGACCTCGCCGATACAGCATTTCTGAGCGAAATGCAACAGCAATTCGCCCAAGCTGCCGTTCTGGGAACAGCCACAGTACTTACCGGAACAGGTGCGGCAGCTAGTGCCGGAACGGGCGCAACATCAAGCACAAGCATAGCTGCGACAGTTAGCGGAATTTCAGCCAGTTCTGGCGGAGCAGCAGGAACGGGACTTGGTTTGGCAACAACAAAAACAGTTTCCGTAATCGGTTTAGGAAAATTAGCAGTACTGTTGACCAGTGCCACAATCACCAAAGTAGTCCTTCTTACGGTTGTCTGTGGTGGAATTGGCTACGGGGTGTGGAAATATCAAGATTCAAAAGCCACCAGCAATGCAAACTCAACAAGTACCCCCCAAACAATACCCCTTATACCACAACAACAATCTGCCTCAGCATCTCAACAAAATACTGCACCGGAAAAACCCGCATCATCACCCGCAAGTGTTACAAACAGCGTGACAGGGGAAAGTTCAGCAGCAAAGGCTCCCCAAACCCTCCCTTCATCAGCACTTGTTGATAAATCTACATCATTGTCCCCAAACGACCAAACAGCCGAAACAATATCACAAGCAACCGACCAAGACAATAAAACCAGCGCGAATATCGAAAGCAGCGCAGCACTTGACCTTCGCATAAAAATTGAACAATTAGTTGCATTAGTGCGCACGAAAGAACAAAACGGCGACAAAGCAGGCTTGGCATTTGATGCGAAAAAACTTGCCATGCTCGAAAGAACTGCCGGAAAGTTGAGCGAAAGTAATGAACACTTTGAAAAAGCCCTCAAAGCGGCACAATCACTGAAATTACACGAACTCGAAGGGGAAATCAGAGCGGAATTAGCTCTGCTTTTCAAAGAGCAAGGTAATCCCGAAAAAGCTCTCATTTCTTTGCGTGAAGCAGTGAAGATTCTTTCTGCAGAAAATTCTTCCAAAGCGACAAAGTGGATAAAAGAACTTGAACGCTGGGAAAAGCGGTAATTTGATTGGATTGTGTATATTTGCAAGACAATCTCTACTCCTCTTTGCATTTTCTCAGAAAGGTTGCATTCCATGTACGACATTACTCTTGTTCTTCATTCACTCCTTCGTTGGTTGGTTCTAGGTACGGCAGTTGTCGCTTTGTACCGTGCATATACAGGATGGTTTGGTAAAAAAACGTGGTCTGACGCGGATCGTCGTTGGAACGTGATGTTTGCTCATAGTATGACCACACAGTTTGTGATTGGTCTTTTACTTTATGCTGTTCTTAGTCCAATTACCACACAAGGCGTATTTCCTGACTTTGGCGCGGCAATGAAAGACCGTGTTTTACGCTTTTGGGGTGTTGAACACATTTTCGCCATGATTGTTGCCCTCGGGTTGGCACACATTGGTAATGCTCGCGCCCGAAAAAGCACGACAGATGAAGCAAAATTCAAAGCTGCCGCTATCTTTTTTACTATCGCCATCGTCCTGATTCTCGCTTCTATTCCTTGGTCATTCTTGAGTTATGGACGACCACTGTTCCGTTTTTCCTAAGCAGACAGAAAGTTTTACCGTGCATCTTTCCCATACTCAATTTGATATAGCTCCCTATTTACGTCGTTATCAAGCAGGAGAATGGCGCGCACCTATTTTTCATGATGCCATTCTTCAAGATATTGCGACGATTCCACACCCACCAAAACTGCTTGACATTGGATGTGGTCAGGGTTTTGACACGCTATTACACTTACAAACCTCTTTATCTACTCACGCTACCGGTGGTTATATTGGCATAGAGCCGGATAAATCAATACCTTTAGCACCTATCTTTTCTGAAGTATATCATTGCTGTTTTGAAGATGCCCCAATTCAGCCCGAATCTATAGATATAGCATTTGCTTATATGGTTTTAGAGCATATTCAAGAACCTGAACTTTTCTGGAACAAAATATATGAGGTTTTACACCAAGGTGGTATTTTTTGGGCATTCACGATGGACGCAAGACATTACTTTACAAAAGCATCTATGCTGTTTGAGTACCTAGGATTGAAAGATGCATATCTCGATTTCCTCCATGGCAAAAACGGTGAAAACCGCTATGAAAACTATCCGACACAGTATCTTAGCAATTCACCAAAGCAGATTCAACAACTCACCAAACATCGGTTTTCACACACAGACGTGTGGACTTTTGGGAGAATAGGGCAATTAGACTATTATTACCCAAGAGGTACGAAATGGATAAGTCATATGATTGACCGTATAAGTTTGTCCATTGGTATGGCTGGTAGCGTTTTGGTGATTCGTGCAGTGAAATAAATACAAAGCCGCCACAAGGGCGGCTTTGTATTTTTGGAGGTGATTTTTTACGCTTGAGAACTTTTTCGTTATGGTTCTTCTTGAAGGTGAGTATTGAGAGTGATATTTTTCGTGCGTCAATGTCGCAATGGAAACGCTGTTTTTATGATGTGTCATTCTTACCTTGACATATTTTTGTGCTCATTTCATGCCAAAAATTTTTGTTCTGATTTTTCAGCAACGTACCTATTTTTCATCATTTCGCAACTGCATATTTCTCACAAGGTGTGTGGTTTTTTCTCTCATAAATGATAGTTTTCTCATAGTCCAGAATATTTTTTCATTTTTGAGGTAGCAGCGCTGTTTCTTCAGTTTTGAAAAATCCCAAGCCCAATAGCAAAAGTGGATAAGCACATATCCACGCAGTACGCGCCCAAAAGCTCCATGCTAAACTCATTTCTGCCGTACTAAATTCTGCCGCAAGAAAAACACCCAAACAGAGCAGAACAGCAATTGCGACTCGCCTCCATTCATAGTGAATCGGATAGATTTTTCTTGTTAATCGGTACATTAATCCTGCACTCAGCATATAAGCGCCAAGTGTTGACCATGCAGCTCCCCAAATTCCGTAATGTGGTATTAATATAAGATTGAATACAATATTAGCAAGTGCCGCCGCACCGGTAATTCCGGGTAAATATTTTGTTCGCTTACGGATATACACACTTGCGGCAAAATTTGTGTATAAGCCGTTACAATAATATGCTCCAAGAATAATTGGTATTATCGAAAGCCCCGACCAATATGCAGGATTAACAAATCTTCCACCTAAAAATGGTAACCGAACAACAAACTCCATATACAGACCTGCTATCAAAAACACCAATCCGCATACAATCGTAAAATACGTTAATACGCGTGCTATCATAGCATAGTGCGCTCTACGTTGGCTTCGAGAGGCAGGGCGTGAGGCTTCTCGCAAATAAAACGGTTTCCATGCATATTCAAAAACCGTTACCATCAGCATCATCGGTATTCCTAAACGATAATTCGCCTGATAAAGCCCAACAGCAGAGCTATCCACAAACATTTTTAAAATAGGTCTATCAACAACTTGTAGCATCATTGCGGAAAATGCTGCAGGCACGGTTGGCAACCCGAAGTGCCAAAGTTCTCGAAAAAGATTACTGTCAAAACTGATTTTTCCCGCCAATATGTATCGCCGAATCTCGGGCAAAACCAATAATAACCCCATAAACGAGGACAGTAAGCCGGACAAAAATATCCCGCGAATTCCCATACCTAGATACACAACGAACATAAGATTTGCCGAAATATTCAGCACGATAACGCTAAATTTCAGCAAGGCAAAACGCTTCGAGCGCGATTCCATGCGCAAGGCTGCAAACGGCACCAGTACTAAGGCATCGAAAAAAGCGATAAGTGCTGCATAAATAATCATTGGAGCAATTGCTTCCAATCGTAAAGCCAATGCTAATGAAGGAGCAAAAACGCAAAACAGCAACGTCAGGACTGAGCTGATAACGGCAATTCCCATCAGCGCATGAGCAAAGACACTGCGATTATGCTCTAATGTTACCTCTTGGGGTTCTTGTTTATGGGGAGTTCGGAAATACTTAAAAAAGGCAGAATCGAAACCGCACGAATACACAACATTGACAAATGCAATCAACGAATACAAATATGCTGTATCACCAAGTTCAGATTTTGTAACGTAATTCGTGTACAGTGGTGTAAGCAAAAAGGTTAGAAACCGCCCCAATATGGTGCTGACACCGTACACAACTGTATCCGAAGCAAGTGAGCGGAGCTTTGCGAACATACCTATTTTTCTCTCAGGCAGAATGAAACAACAATCCATAACAATAATCATTGTGAATATACATGATTTTTGCACGAAAATCCGTATAATCGTGTCAAAATCCTTCCTTCTCGTCCACTTTTCTCAACCATTATGAAAATTGGTATTTCCAAAGCAAGCGGTTCACCCAATTATGCAAAATATGAAGAATGGCTGCGTACCGCAGATTCGCTTGTTGAATGCATTGACCTTTCATTGCTCCCTATAAACCAAGCAACCGAAATACTCACAAGCTGCTCCGGACTTCTTCTGACCGGTGGTCCCGACGTTCATCCGGCACGGTACGGTAAAGAATCAGAACTTGAGCGTTGCTACACCGATGCAGAACGCGATGAATTAGAATTCGCTTTATATGCGAAAGCAAAAGAGCTTAAAATGCCCGTTTTAGCAGTCTGTCGCGGAGCGCAACTTGTGAACGTTGCCGAAGGTGGAACACTTATTATTGATATTCCGACTGATACCAAAGCGACGAATGAACACGCACGAATTAATGACATTGATGCAGAACACCATCTTTTCGTCGAAGTCGGTTCAATTATGACTAAAATTACCGGCGAACTTGAAGGCGTTGTTAATAGCGCTCATCACCAAGTTGTCGAATATCTTGGTGAGGGCTTGCGCGTGAGCGCCAAATCCGATGATGGTATTAACGAAGCAATTGAATGGAACGATTTTGCCGGCAAACCCTTTTTGCTGGGAGTACAATGGCATCCTGAGCGCATGAACTACGCAAGCCCATTTTCGTTGCCACTTGCAAAGCACTTTCTGTTTGAAGCAGAATCATACAAATTACTTTTTCAGTAACCAGTAACTTGTTGATTGTTTGCTTATCATCATTACGATGACTTTTAGTCATAGAAATATCTCACTCCAATACACTACCTTTTGAGTGTCTCGTTTTGCAAATTTGCAAAATGAGACACTGTAAAGGAACACTTGTGGAAAAGTGTCAGATGAATCGGACAGTAAGAGACAAAGTGTCAGGAAAACTTGACAGTTTTTCGCCTGAAAGCCGCATCAAACCTTGCAAAAACACTTTGGCACGAGTTTTGAGAAAGTACTATCATACTTACAAATACTCAATTGGAGTTTGGTTATGAAAACGACATCCGCTACAGCTTCGCACAACAAAAAAAGTATTATTACCTTGCCACGAGTCATCATCGGCATTGTCATTCTCTGCCTTGTTTTTCAAATTCAAAAAAGCAAATCGGTAGAACTTCCCAAATACACAATGCCCGAATACGTCAAACAAAGCGTTTTGGAGCGTGTAAACAGCCACCGAGCATCTATTCATGCACAAGAATTAATACTTAACGATTCGCTTTCCACCGAAGCGCGCCGCTATTGTGAGATGATTGCAAAAGGCAATCTTCAAGCGAATGTTGCAAGTGTTAATTTGAATACGACTGTCAATTCCAATGATGTAGAGGCATGGGATAATAAAAAAGGTATTGTCCGCAACGTTGCAATCTTTGAATCCACGAGCGGAAGCCCCGCTTTAGATGCAATGCGCACGTGGTTGGATAAAAACGATGCAGCCAATAACCTTGAAAATGCCAATGCTTCTGTGACAGGAATTGGCGTGGTGAAGCACGGTAACACGTATGTCATTTGTCAAATTTTTGCCCTACGTAAATAACCATCTATTACTAGGTGAAAATGCCACTCTGAAGAGCTTTGCAGAGAGTTTCGCTAGGAATCCCCGAGAGAAATCGTAACTGATTGGCAACAAGTTCGTATATTTGGAAGTGTAAATCATCTGTTCAACCTTATTTGAGGAGAAAATAATGAAAAACTTCCGTTCATTGCTTGCGGTTGCTGCTGTTGCAGCATTGAGTTTCGGCACGGTCTATGCCGGTGGCGATAACTGCAAAGACAAAGACTGCTGCAAAACCAAAGCAGCAAAAACAAGTTCTAAAAAAGCAGAAAAAACTACCGATAGCAAAGACAACAAAACTGCTGAAGCGAAAAAATCCTAAAGCAGAGGATGTTGTATAAACACAAAAACAGCGTTGCAGGTACAATACTTGCGACGCTGTTTTTTTTTGCGTTTACTAGGGGGGCTTCTACCCAAACAAAAACCCCGCACAGACCAATGTTTATGCGGGGTTTATCCTTTTTTGCAGAAGAAATTACTTTACAAAGAGCATTTCTTGATAGGTCGGGAGGGGCCAAAGGTCATCAGGAACAATTTTCTCCAATTTATCCGCAAACTCGCGTACTTTTGCCATTGCCGGAATCACTTTTGTGTGCATATGTTTTGCTTTGCTGTGAACAGTCGAACCACCTTCGTCGGCATTAACCGCGACAAGTTTATCTAATGCATCTTTGAAGCCATCCAGAAGTGCCGTCGCTTCTTTGAGCGATTTTTCCAAGCCTTTTGAACCGCTACCAATATCTTTCAAACTTTCCAGCGTTTCAGCAAGGCTGCGTACATAGCGCGTAGCAGCAGGAAGAATGCTGCGTTGTGCCAGCGAAGCAGTCGTTTCACCTTCGATATTGATGGTTTTGAAGTATTGGTCGAGCAGGATTTCTTCACGGGCAAACCATTCACGCTCATTTAAGACAGCATATTTGCTGAAAAGTGCAACATTTTTCTTTGCGTGGAAGGCTTCGAGTGCTTCCAGCGAAGTATTTTTGATGTAGAGTCCGCGTTTTTTCGCTTCTGCTTTCCACTCGTCGCTGTAACCGTCGCCACCAAAGATAATACGTTTGTGTGCTTTGACAACGCCCTGCAAGACCACTTGTAATGCCTCTTCGAGAGATTTTTTTGATTTCATCAATTTTTCTACTTCATCCGAAAGCTCGTCAATCGCTTCCGCCGCAATCGTGTTCAAAACAACAAGTGGGAAGGAAATAGACTGGCTCGACCCCACCGCTCGGAACTCGAATTTGTTACCAGTAAAGGCAAAAGGCGACGTACGGTTACGGTCACCAGTATGGAGCGGCAGCGGCGGCAAAACAGGTGTTCCTAAACCTAATAAGTCTTTAGTTTCAGATTTTTTCGCTTTGCCTTTTTCGAGTTGCACGAAGATTTTTTCGAGTTGGTCGCCGAGGAAGATGGAAACAATTGCCGGAGGTGCTTCGTTAGCACCCAAGCGGTGGTCGTTAGCAGCCGTCGCAATACTTACCCGAAGCAAATCTTGATGTTTGTCCACAGCTTTAATCACTGCCGCACAGAAAAAGAGGAATTGCATATTGTCGTGCGGTGTGTCACCCGGCTCAAGCAAGTTCATACCCGTATCGGTGGAAAGAGACCAATTCGTGTGCTTACCGCTTCCGTTCACGCCTGCGAAGGGTTTTTCGTGCAAAATGCAGTACATACCGTATTTGCGGGCTGTTGTGCGGAGAACTTGCATCGTCAGTTGCTGATGGTCAGCTGCAACGTTGGTATTTTCAAAAATCGGTGCGATTTCATACTGTGCGGGAGCAACCTCATTGTGGCGTGTTTTTACGGGTACACCAAGTTTATAGAGCTGTTCTTCCACATCGGTCATGTAGGAAAGTACACGATCGGGAATGGAGCCGAAATAATGGTCTTCAAGTTCTTGCCCACGCGGCGGCTTTGCACCGAACAGTGTGCGACCAGAGAGGAGCAAATCAGGACGGTTGTAGGCAAAATCTTCATCAATAAGGAAGTATTCTTGCTCTGCACCAACAGTTGAATAGACTTTAGTTGCTTTGACACCGAAAAGCTTTAGTGCGCGAAGAGCCGATTTACTCACGGCTTCCATGGAGCGCAAAAGAGGAATTTTGTGATCGAGCGCTTCTCCGGTCCATGATGCGAAGGCAGTTGGGATGCAGAGTGTAGCACCTTTGGGATTTTTCATTATGAACGCCGGCGAAGTAACATCCCATGCAGTATAGCCGCGTGCCTCAAATGTAGCACGGATGCCACCCGATGGGAAGGATGACGCATCAGGTTCACCTTGAATCAATTCTTTGCCGGAGAAACGAGCAATAGCACCGCCGCCGGAATTCGGCGTGATGAAACTGTCGTGTTTTTCAGCTGTTGAGCCTGTAAGCGGCTGGAACCAGTGTGTAAAGTGTGTTGCACCGTGTTCGATAGCCCAATCTTTCATGGCTACGGCAACGATATCGGCAATTTTGGAGTCCACCGGCTTGCCAAGTTCAATCGTTGCCATAAGAGCGTTAAACACGTCTTTGGGCAGTTTTTGGCGCATGACATCAATACTGAAGGTATGTTCGCCAAAAATTTCGTCGGCAGAAGGGCGTTTTTCTGAACCATTAGTGTGTCCGTTTGCCGTAAACTTGCGCGCAGCCGCTACAACGTCATAACGGCGGGGGGCTGTATGTGCCATAAATGCTCTCTGAAAAATTAAATAGATGATAAAAAGGATAAGAATTGTGACTTAATGTTTTGATTTTCCATTTGTTGCAATTGCAGGTGCTTTTATTCCGGTATCAATTGATAATGATTCGTGATGAGTCGAAAGAATAATATTCGTCAGAGTTTTTTTCACACCGCTCCATTCTTGGATTCGCGACAGAAGCTGTTCAAGCGAGCCAGGGCTTGTAGTACGAATTTTAAGAAGATGTGAAGCATCACCTGTAACAGCATGACACTCCATAATTTCTGGTTCTTTTCCGCAATTATCAAGAAACTTTTTGTAGTTATGACTGCCTTCAACTGTCACCAAAATAAACGCTGCGATATTCAGCCCAAAAGCATCCGGTTGTAGTTTCGCAAAGTAACCTTTAATAATACCGCGTTCTTCAAGTTTCCGCACACGCTCGCTCACCGCAGGAACAGACAAATGCACGATTTCCGCTAATTCATTAAAATGCGCGCGCCCATTTTTTTGCAGGACATCGCAAATGATTCTATCCACATCATTAAGGGCGTGTGTTGCCATAAAATTATTCCCGTGACAATAATAATTGTTAATTGTTTTGAAGCAATACCAAAATTTATTACACAAAATTAGTTTAAGTAAAACTTACCACAAACATAAAACTTTTAAGTTCAAAATCCAAATTTTTCCACAATACAGACTATTCTTCTCTACGACAACAAAAAGTAAAGAATCTTGGCTCTATTGTCTTCAAACGATTGTGCTTGACAAAGTGTTGTTTTTAGCGTTAATTAGAAGTCTTGCGGTATAGACATAAAACCAATACTGCTTTTACACATACGACCAAACACTGTGGCAGTACAACAAACTCTTGCAGCGATTACTCTTGTTGTTGGTGATTACGACGAAGCTATTGAATACTATACAACAATTCTCGGCTTCGACCTTCTGGAAGATACGCCGCTCAGTGCCGATAAACGCTGGGTTCGTGTCAAACCCCCTTCGGTAGAAAAACAACAAGGCTCATCAATACTCCTTGCACAAGCAGCTAATGAGCAGCAACGGGCAGCAATTGGTCATCAAACGGGCGGGCGAGTATTCCTCTTTTTGCACACCGACGATTTTTGGCGGGATTACGAGGCATACCGCTCGCGGAATGTCAAATTTATCGAAGAACCACGCAATGAAGCCTACGGCACGGTCGTTGTTTTTGAAGATTTGTATGGTAATAAGTGGGATTTGGTAGAAGTGAAGGTATAATGAGTCTCATCAGGCACAATTATACCGACAATCACATTCTTTTCTAAAAAAACATGAAACTCCGCATCATTGCCTACACACTCGCACTATGGTTTGCTTGCTGCATTCCCGCAGCATCACAAACACCGGATTCTACAAAAACTGATACCGTGCAGAACGTGCGGGAGAATTGGTATTGGCTTCAAGCGGGTTGGTTTTTCGTAGGCTATGCAGCAGCAGCTTCTGTTGCAATCGAACATCACATATTTAAGGTGCGTTACGCAGGATTTGGAACAACAACGTTTGCACCCGTCACACCAAGCACGAATGATATCAGTATGCTGTACGGCTTGATTAATCGCGGAGATTGGGCTTTTGCATCTGCTTCAGCAGGAATCGGCTACACCTACGGAATTATTCCGGCGGCAGATTTTCGGACAGGTATTCCGTTTACGACGGTTGGGCTTGCATGGGAAGCTCACGCTGCGGTAAAAGCATACGCGGTAGGGCTTGGATTAACCGTGTTGGGAAATCTGAATCTACACCAAAGCGAAGTTCGTTATCTTGTAACACTCCATCTCGGCTGGATGCCGTAATTTCTCAATGAACAAAACTCAAGATTTATCACTCAAAACTCAACACTTTCCTAAAAACTATGCCCCAAACACTCTTTGAAAAAGTCTGGAACAAGCACGTCGTTGCGCAAGAACCCGACTGCCCGGCAGTTCTCTACATTGATCTGCACCTTATCCATGAAGTGACCTCGCCGCAAGCATTTTCAGAGCTGAAATCACGCGGTTTGAAAGTACGTCGTCCCGACCGCACACTTGCTACCTGCGACCACTCCACGCCAACCATTTCTCGTGATTTGTCGGTTGCCGACGCAATGGCAGCAAAGCAGGTGCAAACGCTCTACGCTAACGCAAAAGAGCATGGAATCAGGCTCTACGACCTAAGCAGCGATAAGCAAGGCATTGTCCATATGATTGGACCCGAACTCGGCGCAACGCAGCCCGGAATGACTATTGTCTGCGGCGACAGCCATACTTCCACACATGGTGCGTTTGGTGCGCTGGCATTCGGCATCGGTACAAGCGAGGTAGGACACGTGCTTGCCACGCAATGCCTTTTGCAACGCAAACCCAAAACCTGCCGTATTCAGATTGATGGAACACTCAAAAACGGCGTTACAGCAAAAGACATCATTCTTGCGCTTATTGCCAAAACCGGCACGGAAGGCGGCACGGGCTATGTGTACGAGTACGCCGGTTCTGCCATTCGTGCGCTTTCGATGGAAGGGCGCATGACGATTTCCAACATGAGCATCGAAGGCGGTGCGCGGGCTGGCATGGTCGCACCAGACGACACCACGTTTGAATACGTTGCGGGACGCGAATTTGCGCCAAAAGGTGCGGATTGGGATAAAGCGCTTGCGTACTGGAAAACGCTTCCTACCGACGACGGCGCGGCATTTGACCACACCGTTACGCTGGATGCGAACTCGCTCGAACCGATGATTACCTACGGCACAAATCCGGGCATGGGTATCGGTATCACGCAGCGCATTCCCGACCCTGCGAAAACCTCCACGGCAAGCGATAAAGCGGCTTTGGAGAAAGCACTTGCCTACATGGATTTACGTCCGGGTGAACCAATTTTAGGGCAGCCTGTGAACGTCGTTTTTATCGGTTCTTGTACGAATGCTCGTATTTCCGACCTTCGTCAAGCGGCATCATTGCTCAAAGGACGCAAAATTGCCGAAGGCGTGCGGACACTTGTTGTGCCGGGTTCAGAGCAGGTGAAACGTCAAGCAGAAGCGGAAGGGCTGGACAAAATTTTCCGTGAAGCAGGCGCAGAATGGCGCTCGGCGGGCTGTTCGATGTGTATTGCCATGAACGGCGACGACGTAAAAGCAGGCGAATACTGCGTCAGTACGTCGAATCGGAACTTTGAAGGTCGTCAAGGCAAAGGCGCGCGGACGCTGCTTGCATCGCCGCTCACGGCTGCTGCAACGGCGATTGCAGGCAAGGTGGCAGATGCACGGGAATTGCTTGGGTAACATTGGCAATTATTGTTCAACATTATTTCCCAAATCCATGACCACTTTTCCTCGCGTTATGGCGCAACTTCAAGGGCAGAAGCCTTATTTGCAAGCAAAATATCCTCTTGCAATGATTGGCATATTTGGTTCCTACTCTCGTGGCGAAGCACGCCCCGACAGTGATGTGGATATTTTGGTAGAGTTTTCACGTCCTGTTGGATTTGAGGCGGCAGATTTAGCAATCGAACTGGAAGAAATTCTTGGTGAAGATGTTGATTTGGTCAGCAAAAAAGCTATTACGTCTGAGAGATTGTTTGAAAACCTTGAACACCCTCACCTCAATCCTCTCCGAGCGAAGCGCTTGGGAGAGGAAGCAAAATATGAAGCCGTTTTTTCCTCCTTCTCCCAAGCGCTTCGCTCGGAGAAAGTGCCATCGTAACGATGACGGATGAGGGTAAAAAAGCATAGATTCGTGAGTTTTCAAACAGGCTCTGAGATGATGCCTTTCGTAGAGCATTCGTTAATTGTCATTTAATGTTTCTTCACCATGCCCCAAACCCTCCTCATCATCGGCGACGTTCACGGCTGCTACTTTACGTTTCGCGCACTTGTGGAAACGTATTGGCAGCCTGATTCTATGCGGCTTATCCAGCTTGGGGATTTGACCGACAGGGGGAGATTTGTTCCCGACACCATAGAGTTTGCGCGGCAATTAGAAGAAAAACACCCTGAGCAGGTCACATTTTTGAAAGGCAATCACGAAGCTATGGTGCTGGAATACTGGAATGCAATGCGTGAGACGATTCCGCCTATCGCAAAATTGTACAGCCGAAACAATTCCACCATGTCTCAGTACTATGCTGATTCTGAATTGCTTCAACGCTTGCCGGAGGATATGAAATGGCTCGGCAAACGCCCACTGTTCTGGGAAAACGACCACGTATTTGTAAGCCATGCGGGAATTGCAGAACGCTGGAATACCCTTAAAGAAGCGCTTATCCCCGACCATGAGGAGAATATTCTGTGGACGCGCTCAAAACTCAAAAACATCGGCAAATTGCAGGTTATCGGGCATACACCTCTTCTGACGGGAGAACCTGAGTTCCGTGAAGCAGAAAACTGCTGGAACATCGACACTGCCGCAGTCTTTGGGTTAAATCTGACTGCTTTGCATCTTGCGCTTGATGGAACGGTCCTTGATACGTTTTGTGTTCCGTCGAAACACGTAGATTATCATCTCAGCTAATTCATTCATTTCCAACCACTTCCACACTGAATTTATGCGAACACCACAGACGCTTTTTACCGCGCTTGCGACAATCATTTGTCATTGTTTTTCGTTGCAAATAGCAAGTTCTCAAGCGACTCCTCCACAAACACCGACTACTCAACCCCCTGCTTCCAAGCGCCCTTTGCAGCCATCGGACATTTACCGTCTGCAAACAGTTTCCGACCCGCAAATTTCTCCCGACGGCAAGTGGATTGCCTATACGCTTTCCACGATTGATTCTGCACAAGACAAGCGGGGAAGTGATATTTGGATGATAAGCCGTGATGGGCAAGAGCAACTCCAACTCACGCACACCAAAGACGAAAGCGAGCGTTCACCGCGTTGGAGTCCTGACGGGAAATATCTGAGTTTCGTTGCTTCACGCGGCGGAGCGGATAAAAAGAGCCAAGTCTGGCTTCTGGACAGGCGCGGAGGCGAGGCTTTCAGCCTGACCAATGTGAAAGGTGATTTGAATGACTACGCGTGGTCACCGGACGGCAAAAAACTTGCCTTAGTGCTGAAAGACGTGAATCCGCTTGATTCCGCGAAACCCAAGACTGCGCCGCCCATTGTGACGGAACGCTATCACTTCAAGCAAGATATAGAGGGCTATCTGTGGCAATCACAAAAAACGCATTTGTACGTGTTTGATGTTCAGTCAAAAAAACTTGATACTCTCACGCGAGGCAATTATGACGACCGCTCACCACAATGGTCTCCCGACGGCTCCCAGATTGCCTTTGTGAGCAATCGCACCCCCGACCCTGATTACAACAGCAATACCGACATTTGGATTATCGAAGCAAAAGCAGGCGCAAAAGAACGCCAACTGACGACATGGACAGGCAGCGACGACAATCCGCGCTGGTCTCCCGATGGCACGAAGATAGCCTACACGCGCTCTACGTCGCCGGATTACATCATGTATGACCAGCCCGTATTGGCGGTTGTTTCAGCTAAGGGCGGCGAACCGACCTTGCTTTCGCTTACACTCGACCGCCCTGTGTCGCGTCCGCTCTGGGCTGCGGACGGGCAATCTATTTTTGCAACGATTACCGATGACCGTCGCCGCATCATCGGTCAATTCTCGCTTGCAGGCAATAAAGCACCTGTGAGAATTGCGGACGACAATCACAGCGTTGGTGAACTTGTTGCAGTGAATTTGCCCAAAGAGCAAGTATTTGCCACGATTGTCAGCACTCCGCAGCTTCCGGGCGAAATTTTTGTGCTGGAACCAAATGCCAAAGACCAAAACAAGTTACGCCGTTTGACAAAGCATCACGAAAAATTCCTTGCTCCGCTTTCATTAGCAAGCGTCGAAGGCTTTACCTCGAAAAGCAAGGACGGGGCAGAGGTTTCAGGCTTGCTCTATCGTCCTGTCAACGCCGTAAAAGGACAGAAATTGCCGCTTATTCTTTTTATTCACGGCGGTCCTGTGGGACAGGATGAATGGGGCTTCGACCTTTCGCGCCAGATGCTGGCTGCGGGCGGTTATGCTGTTGCGGCGGTGAATTACCGAGGCAGTAATGGGCGTGGCTTGGCGTTTTGCAAGGCAATTTCGGGTGATTGGGGCAATAAAGAAGTGCTTGATTTGCATGGTGCGGTAGATTATCTTGTGGCACAGGGCATTGCGGACAGCGCGAGGCTCGGCGTTGGTGGGTGGAGTTACGGTGGGATTCTGACAGATTATCTTATCGCCACCGACACACGCTTCAAAGCAGCAGCAAGCGGCGCGGGCACGGCATTGCACCTTGCTACTTACGGCACAGACCAATACATTCGCCAGTACGAAGTCGAACTCGGTGTGCCGTGGAAAAACCTCGACAAATGGCTTCAAATCTCGTATCCGTTTTTGAAAGCAGACCGCATCAAAACGCCGACGCTGTTTATGGCGGGTGAGAAAGATTTCAACGTTCCGGCAGCAGGCAGCGAGCAGTTGTATCAGGCATTGCGCTCACAAAACGTGCCGACGCAGCTTGTTATCTATCCCGGACAGTTTCACGGTTTGACCGTACCGAGCTACAACAAAGACCGTTTTGAGCGGTATTTGCAGTGGTTTGATAAGTATTTGAAGAAGTAATGGAACATTTTTATCAAGGAAAACCAGCATGACAACTCTTTTAGCTCAAGTAATTCAAGAAGCAGAAAAACTCTCCGACACCGCACAGAATGAACTTGCACAGCAGTTTTTGGATGATATTACCAATGAACTTCATTGGCAACAAACACTCTCGAAGCCCGATTCTCGCTTGTCGGTTCTTGAGGCAATGGCTGATGCAGCGCTCAAAGAATCTAACGAAAGAAAAACATTTGCAATGGGTTTTGATGAGCTATGACATCGGAAATAACACAAAGTTTTCGGGATTGTTTTCGGTTGCTTCCTGAGCGTGTACGCCAAGCAGCCCGTAAGAACTATCGCCTCTGGCGAGAAAACCCTTATCATCCAAGTCTTGAGTTCAAGCTCGTTATTCCAAGCCGAAATATTTATTCGGTGAGAGTTGGTATTTGCAGTGGTTTAATCAATATTTGAAACCGTAATTTTTGAAATTTGCATTCAATAATCCCTCTCATTTTCTAATTTCTTTACGAACTATGAAGAACATATCTCGTTTCCGTGCTTTGGCTCTCTGCGCAAGTGCTTTTGCTGCTTTGGCTATCTTTACGCTCCCTTCCATTGCGCAAAATGTTGTGCAGGAAGATGGCACAACAATAGAATTTGTCGGCTTAAAGAAATGGACGGTCAAACAGTTGCAAGATTCTGTACGTAAGCATGACCCCAAAGGCAAGTTAGGCTTTTGTGCGGCTACTTTGCAGTCTAATTTGGGATTTTGCGACGCTTCTGTAATTTGGTTTGCAAAAGATAGTTTGATTATTACTGTTGTCGAACCACAGGACAGTGCTTTTGTGCGTCGTAATCTCAACTTTACCGAACTTCTTTTTTTGCCTACATCGCTATATGAATTACAACGGAAGTATGCGTATAAATTTTCTGAGAGAAGTTTAGTCATTGCAGGTCAATATCTGAGCGATGATTCATTACGCACCTTACTTGCAGAACATAACAAATCAAGTCACCCTTTTGCAAGAGTAGATTCTACAACATTTTGGGAAATGAGAACGATATTGAAGAATCACAATGTATCGGCTACAAGGCTAGCTAAAATTGTTACGTCCAGTTTTGATCCAACAGCACGTGGTATTGCAGCTATGGCAATGTCTCAGTTTGCAGATAATGATACTTGCTTGGCGGCTCTTATTCACGCCTTACTCGATGTTGCGGCTTCTACTAGTATTCTGCCCGCACATGAGTGTTTCAATGAAATACTCAACCATCGTACACGCCCGATAGTTCTCAAACCGATAATGGCAGATTTACAAAGACTCGTGAATGGAACAAATCTTTTCGCTTATTGGAATGTCCTGAAATTTATCAATAAGGCACAGCCTAATGAAGAAGAGTTCAAAGAGATTTTTGTAACTGATCAAGCACGTCGCCTTTTGTACTCACATCTAGCAGCAACATCTTTTTATCCGAGAACCGTAGCTCTCAGGCTGCTCAATACTATCAACCCCAAATTCGCCTCGCTTTCCGAAGCGGAGCAGAAAAAATATCTCAACATTCGATAAATTCCACTCCCTAATTTTTCACAGAACTATGGACAAATACACTGCCTTCCAATCCCACGCCGCACCACTTGCGGTCGAAAACGTGGATACAGACCAAATCATTCCTGCACGATTCCTGAAAGTTACCGATAAAGTCGGTATCGGAAATCACCTTTTTCAGGATTGGCGCTACAACGACGATGGTTCGCCGAAAGCAGAATTTATTTTGAATCAAACACCTGCTAACACCGCACAAATTCTTGTTGCAGGAAATAATTTCGGTTGTGGCTCTTCACGGGAACACGCGCCTTGGGCATTGCGTGGATTTGGTTTCCGTGCTGTGATTTCATCGTCCTTTGCGGATATTTTTCAAAATAATTCCCTCAAAAACGGCTTGCTGCCTATTGTTGTCGGCGATGCAGATTTGAAGCGGATTTTTGCGATTATCGCGGACAATCCGAATGCGCAGTTTTCGGTGGATTTAGCTGCACAAACATTGACGTTACCCGATGGAACGGCACTCACCTTCCCAATTGCTGCTTTCAGTAAGCATTGTTTGCTCAACGGTGTAGATGAACTTGGCTACATCTTACAGCAAGAAAGCGCTATTCGGGAATATGAAACTGCTGCTTGACAAAATTGGGAATTTTTCTTGCACGTCCGATAACGATTTTATGCGCTTTTGAAAAGCTATTCTCAAAGCAGATACAGTATTGTTTCTGCTTTTTTTTATTTTAGCAGTTCGTCGTCATTTTCAATTCAGATTGCTGCATTTTCTCATCATCTCGAATTTCGTACAGAATGATTCGTTTTCAACACAGCGAATACCTTTATGCTCTAGCTCTCTTGCCATTGCTTATCACGCTGTTCTGGTGGAGTCGTCGTCAGCGCACGAAGGCTCTTGCAGGATTTGGCGACACTGCGCTTATCAAAAAACTTTTTCCTGATGTTTCCGAAACCAAGCCGTTTTGGAAATTCGTTCTGTTTTTTTGTAGCTATACGTTTGTGATTATTGGTTTATCGAATCCGCAAATCGGCACAAAATTGGAAGAAGTCAAACGCGAAGGCGTTAATATCATTATCGCGCTGGATGTCTCGAACAGTATGCGTGCGGAAGACCTCAAGCCCAACAGACTGGAACGCGCAAAACAAGCTATTGGTCGAATGCTCGACAAACTCAGTAATGACCGCATCGGACTCATCGTTTTTGCAGGAGAAGCCTATTTACAATTACCTCTGACAAACGACTATGGCGCAGTGAAAATGTTCCTTTCTGCTATTGAAACAAGCATCATTCCTACGCAAGGCACGAACATTGGCGCAGCAATTACACTTGCTCAAAAATCCTTCAACGCCGAAGAAAAACGCTACAAGACGGTCGTTGTCATTACCGACGGCGAAGACCACGAGAACGACGCTATCAAAACCATTAAAGATGCCCGTGATGAAGGAATTATCGTTCACACTATTGGCATGGGTTCGCCTGAAGGTTCGCCAATTCCTACTTACGCAATGGGAATGCAAACGGGCTACCGCAAAGATCGCTCCGGCAATGTGATTTTGACCAAACTCAACGAAAAAATTCTTCAAGAATGTGCAGCAGCAGGCGGCGGCGTATATGTTCGCGCATCCAATACCGAAGTGGGTTTGAACATCGTGTTGGAAGAAATCGGTAAAATGGAAAAGAAAGAATTTGGTACGAAAGTCTTTACTAATTTTGAAGACCGTTTCCAGTATGTGTTAGGCTTTGCGCTTCTTTTACTGCTTTGGGAAATGCTTCTTTCCAACAAGCGTAATGAATGGTGGCGCAAACTCAATCTGTTTGGACATATTTCCCCCAAGCAACAGGTTATAGCTTCATCTACTACTGTCACAGAAAAGGAAATTGCATGATGACGACAAGGCTCTCCATCTCTCCGTGCATGGCTTTTTTACTACTCTCTGTTTTCTCTGTACGGAGTTTCGCCCAAAATAACGCTCCACAGAACGGCGCTGCTACAAAAGAACCTTCTCAAGCCGTACAAACAACCATCTTCGATACACCTCGTTCTTTAGCACGAAGCGGTAATGAGGCTTATACCAACAAACGCTTCAATGAAGCAGAAGAGCAGTACCGCGCTTCGCTCGGAAAAGATAAAAATCTTGCGGAAAGCACATTTAACTTAGGTGATGCGTTCTACAAACAAGGAAAATACGACGATGCCATCAGTCAATTTCGCAGTATTGCGGAAAATGGACGTGCGCCCAAGGAAATGCGCTCGCAATCATTCCACAATCTCGGTAACTCACTGTTGAAATCACGAAAAATTGCAGAAAGTATTGATGCCTACAAAAATGCCTTGCGCTTGAATCCTAACGATGACGACACTCGGCATAATCTTGCATACGCAAAACAGTTGCTTGCTCAACAGCAAAAGCAGCAAAATCAAAACCAACAAAATCAAGACAATAACCAAGACCAACAGCAACAAAATCAAAACCAGCAAAAACAAGACAATAACCAAGACCAAAACAAACAACAGCCTCAACAGCCTAATCCTCAACAATCGCAACCCCAACCCAAACTCTCGAAAGCAGATGCAGAGCGGATTTTGGAAGCATTGAATAATGATGAGCGCAATGTTCAAAAAAAACTGATTAAGCGCAAAGCGAGTGGTGTCGTGATTGAAAAAGATTGGTAGTCTTTTTGCTTAATACCCGCTCTTCACCTGATATTTTCCCATAATTTTGTTAGGCACAGACAATATCCCTTTTCTCTACCTAACAGAAGATTTTTCTCCATGTTCCAGATTCTTTGAGACCTCATGCAACGTCTGACTTCTTTGATATTGTTTCTTTGTGTTATCGCGTTTGTCATTCAACCTGCCTCTGCTCAAGAACTGACGGCAACAGTTACCCCTAATCCGGTGAGCGTCGGCGAACGCTTTCAGGTGAGTTATGCCAGCAGTGCAGCAATGGCAAATTTTCGTGCGCCGGATTTCGAGGGACTCACCCTCATCGGCGGACCAATGCAATCGCAAAGCGTCCGTATTGTTAATGGTGCGATGACGCAGAGTATTTCGTACACCTATATTCTCCAAGCGAAAGCAGAAGGGAAATTCACAATTCCGGCTGCTTCGGCTGATATTAACGGAAAGCGTGTACAGTCAAACCCTGTTACCGTACAGGTAATGAAACAAAGCGCTCAACAAGCCGCGCAGCAAGCCGAAGAGCAAGCCGCCGAAAACGAGATGACACGGCAACTCCAAAAGGGTATTTTTCTTAAAGCATCGGTCAATAAAACTAGCGTTATGCGCGGTGAGCAAATTGTCGCCACGTACAAACTCTACACACGGCTTACGCTGACCAATTACACGCCTCGTAAAATGCCCGCACTCACCGGATTTTGGAGTCAAGACATCGAAAGCCCCCAACAACTAATGTTTAACGATGAAGTTATCAACGGTCAGGTTTTTCGTGTGGCGGCAGTGAAGAAAGTAGTTCTTTTCCCGCAACAAAGTGGCACACTTGAACTTGATCCTATGGAAGCGGAAGTCGTTGCAAGAGTAAACGTCGGCAGACAACGTAATAATCACTCCCGCGACCCTTTTGATGCGTTCTTTCATGGCGGAGACCCTTTTGCAGACCCCTTCGGGCAGGTGCAAGATGTTCGCGTACCGCTTCGCAGCCCGATTGTCAAAGTTACAGTTCGTGCATTACCGGAAACAAATGTACCTGCCGAGTTTAATGGGGCAGTCGGGACATTCACTCTCGAAACAACACTTGCCCCCCGCGCAACAAAAACCAATGAACCGGTAAAACTGACTGTCCGCATTAGCGGTAAAGGTAATTTGAAACTTATTGATCCTATTAAACTCAAGTTACCGCCTGACATTGAAACATACGAACCAACCAGCAAAGACAATATTGACATGAGTGAATCGGGCGCAAGCGGTGAAAAAACGCTGGAATATCTCCTGATTCCTCGTTTTGCAGGCGAGTTTAAGATACCGCCCGTTACCTTTGCCTATTATGACCTTGACAAAAAGCGCTATATTACGCTTCAATCGGAAGAATACACGCTTGCCGTTGAAAAGGGCAAAGACGAGGGCGCTGTTGTCGGCGGAAAATATACCGGCAAAGATGCCGTTACCACCCTCAACAGCGACATTCGTTTCATCAAACTCGGCGACAATGACCGTTTGCCGCGCCGCGGTGAAGGGTTTTACGGTAGCACAGGATTTTTTGCAGCACTGGCTTTACCGATTGTACTCTTTTTCGGTTTTATTGTCTATCGTCGGCGCGATGAACAATTGCGCAGTGATATTGCGTTAATGAAAACTCGCTCTGCAACACGCATTGCGACTAAACGCTTAAAAGAAGCAAAGATATTTTTACAACAAAATGACTCTGCCAAATTCCACGATGCTATCTCAAAGGCGCTGTGGGGCTATATGAGCGATAAATTACTCATTCCACAAGCCTCACTCTCTCGTGAAAGCGTCCAAACAGCACTGCAAGAGCGCAATGTTACAAGCTCTGTTTGTGAGCAGTTTGCTACAACCCTGGATACGTGTGAATTTGCCCGCTTTGCTCCCACCCAATCCGAAGGCGCGATGCAGCATTTATACGATGATGCACTGCAAATTATTTCCACAATGGAAGACCAATTGAAAAAGTAAATTCTCATTCCAGAAAGTCCGTGTTTATTGCTTTCTGAGCAAAATGTAGCTTTACAAGGCATTTTACATTGCATGACTAATCCTCAATTTCAGAAAATGTCCTCTTCACTTTGCGCACAACGCTTAGGTTTTATATTCATGAGAAATCTTATCAAAAACGTTTCGCTTCTCAGCCCGATGTTTATGCTTGCAATCGTATTTATTCTGATGTTGCTTGCGGTTCTTACACCGAAGCCGCTCCAAGCTCAAAGCGGCTTGACTTTAGAGCAAATGCAAGAAAAACTCAAACCATATTTTGCAGATGAACTTATCGGCGACCTCAAAGACCAGCTTCCACGCGGTGCGCAGTATCGTATCTGGGGCTGGGATGTTGGGGATTTTTCCGGCGACGGCGCACCGGATTTAGCAGTATCGGTGCGGCTGAATAATGATAAAGGACGCAACGTCCAAGTATATCTTTTTGCCGATATTGACGGCTATTTAACCCGTATCGGTCGTTTTCCCTATACCTTTGTCGAAAGCCCGATTGAGGTAGGTGTGTTGGTGAAAGATAACGGATGTTTTGTGATTGAAAAAGCACAAGACTTTGATTGGACTATTACCGGTTATCGTCTCGACAACGGCTCACTTATGGTATTGGATTCATTCAAAACTGAACGTGTGCGTACCATGACCCACGAGGCTTATCGCAATTTTCAAAACCTGACCGGTTACGAAAAATACCGCGATACCCGCACCAATGATGAACTATTCCAAAGTGATTTTCTTTGCGTTCCTTCGTATCCGCGTGGTAAGTACATTTACAAGGGCTTTGCTTCTAATGCGACAAGCAATTCTGTGAAATATATCTCCAAAGGGGCATACTACTGGTCAGGCGCGGAAGATTTGTCGTTTAGCACTCGCTCCGCTCATAACGAACAATATCTGTACTTCTTAGTAAAAGTCACCGATGACCGCGTTATTTCGGAAACAAAGGAAGGGATAGCACATGACAAAGTAGAAGTTTGGCTTGATATGTCAAATGTGGCAAACCGTTTTATCAAGAAACGTGGCAAAACTGAGAGTTTCCGTACCCGCGCAGAAGGCAGTATTTTCGCCTTTAGCATCAGCCCCGGCAATTTTACTGACAAAAAGCCCAGTGTTCGCACAAGCGCTGTGGATGTATTGACCGACGTACAAAAACAAGCTCTGCAGCAAGTGAAAGCGGCAGCGACACTCTGGGATGAAGGGTATATTGTCAAAGTCCGTATTCCATTCCAACTGTTGGGCTTTGTTGGTGCGCCGATTGAGGAAGGGAAGATTGTCGAATATGGCTGTACCGTCGTTGTACGAGATATTGATAATGAATTTCGCCCCGACGAAGAAACATTTCTCTCGACATCAAAGTTCGATAATTCTAATCCGTCAAGCTACGGAGCGCTCTTGCTTATGCCAAATTCTTTGGTCTATGGTGAGGTGCGTAATATCTATGCCGACGCAATTGCAGAGCGTTTACGCGATATTGGATTTTAGTGCATTTCCGCACGTCTCCTCCATAGGTTTCCGTATTGCGGCTTTCATTATTGTTCCACATTTTTCATTTCGGTATGACCTCACAAGAACTTCTTCTTTACGTGCAGAGCCGCATGGAAACTATTCCGGGCATGGCACACTCCGCGGTAATGATACCAGATGAATTTTTTTGGAAAATCTCTAAGGAACAAGCGCAGGAGTTAGCTGCGGCATTTGGCACAACTGTTTTTCTACGTCTGCCTGAATCTGAACGCAAATTTTTTGAATGGCTACGCCGGACAGAACCAGAAGTTTGGCAAGACCTTTGGGGAATGGATATACCGGACGGAGAAAGCGAAGAGCCATATTTGGTTGGCATGGGATTGTTACCGGAGATGCTGCATGAAGCGCGTGGATTCCCAATTTGTGATTTGACGACCCAAGCAAATTTCTTTTTTTCCTTCAAAAACTTCCATGCGGAAGAAATCAAACCAGTCATTGATGCTATTCTTCAACGCATGGAAGATAAAGTTGATGTTTCGCCCAAAGAGTTGTTTCTTATGGAAATTCGCCGTGCGCCTATTGATGTTTGGCGTTTTGCGTATTTTTATCGTTTGCCCGTTGCCGATGTAAAACGTTTGGCTGCTGAACTTGTCGAAGATGGACTGTTGCGCTACGCATCTTCACGCGAGGAAATGTCGGATTTTTTAGAGTGGGAGTAACGCTATTCATTTTATCACGCAAACATTATGAAATTTTCCATTTTTACCAAGCTGCTTTTAGGCTTTGCATCAGCATTGCTTTTGACAGCCATTATCGCCGGAATAGCAGTGGTAAGGCTTTCGGGAATTACCTCTGTTGCATCCGCTATTATTACCGGTCCGCAAGAGATTAAATATCTGGCTCGCAAGGTAGAATCGCAACTTCGCAATGCGATTACTTACGAAAAAGAATTTATGCTGACCCAAGACAACAAGAATGCGGAAAAATTTACTTCCTCTGCCAAAGAAGCAAAGGCTTTAGTGGATAAAATTGACTCTTTGTCGTCTGATGCGGCAATCAAGGATGTAGCAAAGCAACTCGGCACTCGTGTAGAGCAATACACAAAAGGCTTTGGTGATATTTTAAGCGAAATTTATGTTAAATCCGACGGTAACGAGCCTTTCGCAGCCGTCATGCAGCGCGATGCCAGCGTTCAAGCGGTCTATATGAAATATACCGATAATGCTCGCGCTGCAGAGCAATTAGCAAATGAGATCGTCAAACTTGCCGAAGCAAAATCTTCGATGTCGCTACAGGACTTGTCTGAAGCAGGTTCGCAAGCCCGGACAGCACTGTTACTTATAACGGCACTAGCGATTGGTGCGGGAGTAATTGTCGCTTTCTTTTTAGCTCGGATGATTTCTCAGCCAATTTCCGAACTCAATAAGGCAGCGAAAGAAGTCGCAGCAGGGAAAAGTGATATTTCTTTAGTGATACGCACCCACGATGAACTCAGTGAACTCGGCGCGTCGTTTACTTCTATGGTACAAAGTATCAATCGCATGATTGGGGAATTGAATACTTCTCATGCAGATGTTACCAGAGTTTTGGGAGAAGTGAACCTCGCAAAACAAGAAACAGAGCGATCCAAAGCCCACCTCGAAGAAGAAGTTGCCGATTTACTCCGCACTATTGATGCCTTGGCGGAAGGAGATTTTTCACAAGATATTCGTCTTGACGACACCGACAGCGAAATTATTAAACTGCGGTCGCGGCTTCAGGCAATGATTGAGAGTTTGCGGCGTTTAATTATGCAAGTGCAAGATGTCGTAATGACCGTTGCGGAGTCGGCAGATCATATCAGTTCAGGCGCAGAGCAGCTTTCTTCCGGTGTTCAAAATCAGGCTCGTCAAACAGAACTTGTCTCTGAAGCAATGGATAAAATGACGGAGACTATTAGTGCTAATTCCCACAATGCCGGCGAAACAGCATCAGTCGCGGTAAAGAACGGAGAAATTGCTCGCCGTAGTAGCGAAATTGTACTCCAGACGGTCGGAAAAATGAATGAAATTGCCAAAGTTGTTGAACAGTCTTCCTCCACTATCGGGCAATTGGGTGAGTCCAGCGCTCAAATTGGTGAAATTGTCTCAGTTATTACCGAAATTGCCGACCAAACAAACTTGCTGGCTTTGAATGCAGCTATTGAAGCGGCACGCGCGGGTGAGCAAGGACGTGGCTTTGCTGTTGTAGCTGACGAAGTGCGGAAACTGGCGGAACGCACCCAACAAGCAACAAAGCAAATAACCGTTATGATAGCCACGATTCAGCGCGAATCTTCAGGGGCTGTGAAAGCAATGGAGCAAGGCAGTAATAAAGTTCGAGAAGGTATTGACCTCGCAGAAAAGGCAGGGCAGGCATTACAGGACGTTGTACAAAGTTCCGAAAGTGTGCTTCAAATGGTGCAAAACATCGCGGACGCAAGTCGCCAGCAAACTGCAACAAGCGAGAATATCGCTCATAATGTTGAGCAAATTGCTTTGGTTGCGTCCGAGTCGGCACAAGGTGTTGGCAATATTGCACAGACCGCAACAACGCTTCAAACTTTGACTGAACAACTTGAAACACGCATTGCACAATTCAAAGTCGAGCGCACACTGCCATCATACAACGCACCTAAACGCCTTCAATCCTGATGTTAGGCAGCTCACTTCCTGTTGCATCACTCTGAACTCTATGAAACAGCTATTCATGGCTTTAGAGGCATTTTTTGGTCAAGTACCTCGTCCTGCCTTGTATATGCTTGCGTTGATGTGGTTTGGTATCATTTGCTATCTCTCGCATTTACCAGCCGCAACCAGCACTTCCACAAAAGTTATGGTTGGCGGAGACGACACTCTCAATGTTGTTTTTCGATTTTGCGCACATATAGGCGTATTCGGCATTCAAGGCATATTGCTCTATGGAGCATGGAAGCGGTCTTTAGGGTTTTCTTGGAGGGAATTTTCCTTGACGCTTATTGCCGTTTTTATTCTTGGAGCTATTGATGAAGTCCATCAATCGTATGTGCCCGGACGTTATGGACGATTACAGGATGTTTTTACTGATACCCTAGGCGCAATAATTTGTATTGTAGGGCTTTCTCGCGTGCGCAAAGCTTACAATCTTGATTAAGAGCAGCTTCTTTATTTTATGGATTAAATGTTTCTTCAAGAGAGATTGGACGTTGTAGGCTTTCCTCCAGCGAAATAAATGTTTCCGTGCGCTCAATTCCCTCAATTGCCTGAATTTTGTCATTCAATACTTCCCGTAGGTGCTGGGTATCGCGGCAAACAATTTTTGCCAAGATGTTGTAATTTCCCGTAGTATAGTGCAGTTCTATAATTTCCGGTATTGCCTCAAGTTCTTTCACGACTGTTTTATACAACGAACCTTTTTCGAGATATATCCCCAAAAATGCACAAATATCATAGCCCAATTTCGCCGGAGAAAGTAGTAATTGTGCGCCTTTGACAATACCTGCTGCTTCTAATTTCTTCATCCGAACATGAACTGTTCCTGATGATGTATGAACATCATGCGCAATATCCGTAAAGGGAAGACGTGCATTTTGCAAGAGCATCGTGAGAATTTTGATGTCCAATTCATCAATATCTACAATTTGACCCATGACAAACGAAGGTAAATTATGGAATTTTTAATTATTGTTATTTTTATTGCAAAATATGCAATAATATCGACATTTCATAAAAAAATTTGCATTGATTGACTCAATGTATTATTTTTGTATCAGTAACAATGACACAATATACAAAACGCACATCATTGTTCAATGTTACTGTTCTTTTCCACTACTGTAGGATGACGAAATTTAGGCAGCCGTACCGTCCAGTCTCGACGGTGGAGTTAAGCGATAAAGTCTTGAGCAATCATTTCCTAAGCCCTCCGTGAAGGTTCGACTCCTTCTCTTACAGCCAGACATTTTTCTCTGTTCTTTCCTTTACTGTAAGATGACGAAACAGGCAGCCGTACCGTCCAGTCTCGACGGTGGAGTTAAGCGATAAAGTCTTGAGCAATCATTTCCTAAGCCCTCCGTGAAGGTTCGACTCCTTCTCTTACAGCCA